>Ga0255344_1001411_pt1 | contig 32402 bp, 32 predicted proteins | sample wastewater_treat_5_FD_192414 | JGI IMG/M metagenome (GOLD analysis project Ga0255344, IMG submission 192414) | Wastewater microbial communities from Lulu Island WWTP, Vancouver, Canada - plant18 | ecosystem: Engineered > WWTP > Wastewater > Unclassified | place: Canada: Vancouver, British... | reverse complement strand
CTGAATACGCGGCAGCGGGAGCAACCAATTTCCCCTTTTTCCAACTGGGTTGTTTAATTGTTGGAGGGTTGATTCTGGTTTCTCTGAAACGTAAATACGAAAAGATGTACATCGGTGAAGTGGTCGGCGTTTTCGCACTGTACACCATTCTGATGGCGCTGTTCACCAATCCGGTGATTGAAGCTGTCAAGACCATCGTTACCTAAACCATATAACCAGAACGTACAGGAGGTACAGTACCAAGGCAAATCCGTAACCGCTACGACAAACACATGATCTGTTTGTGATACGCCCCCTCAAGGCTGCTACAGCTTGAGGGGGTCTTTATTAAAGGGGCAATCAAAATGCATTGAAACAGCGCTTGAATGGATAACGAAAAAAAAACTGAATTTTTAAGTCAAAATTGAGTTGGGTTAAGAGCGGCTGAAGCGGCTAAAAAGTACAACCTAACGATCACGCAGCATGCAGGTATTTGCAGGGTTTCGTCAAAAGGAGAAAAGTTACCACTCTACAAGGTGATCGAGAGCCTCCTGTCGAGAAGGATAATGATCTACCTGTATAGCGGCGAAACGATTTAAGGAACTTAATAAAAAAGCCTGCATCCCTTTAACGCCGGCAGCTACGATTTTACGAACAAATGGCTTAACCCCTACGGCCGCTTGTTTGAACGCCCACACAACCTCAGCACTGGCTGTGCATCCGGTAAAATCGATCAGCAATAAAATGTCACGTTCTTTGCCCTGTGTGATGTCAGCTGCCAATATTTTAATCGTCGGAACAAGTTCTTCGTTCTTTATGCCGACATAATCATGAATGGTCACGAGCTTGCCTTTGTGCAAAACTGTGATTTTACGTTTCAGAGACATCATTTTCTCCTCTTGATTGAATTTGCAATAAGCGAGCATAATAACCAAGGACCTTTTTGTCAATAGTGTTCCACCTGCCCGAATGGCCTCAAATAAAATGGTAATCTTATAAAATTTTAGCAGTAGAATACGCCACCAGGTCTCGCAAAGACAAGTACCCCTCTGGTGCTAGACGAGGGGGGGGTGCAGTAATCTTGGAAATTTATCTTCCTTACCTTCTTAGGGCAACGATCTCAAAAATCAACTTGACACATACTTTGGCAGTCTAAGAACACAAATTCACTTCAATGATCTTGAATCTCTTTTTCTATTTCACGTGTGGGGAATACTGTGGGGAGTTACATTTTTTAGCGAGGACAGCAGAAATTCATTTCTTTGTAAGTTTTTGATTTCATTCTGGTAGTCCCACGGGGACTTGAACCCCGGTTTCCGGCGTGAGAGGCCAGCGTCCTAACCACTAGACGATGGGACCATTATGCTGAGCAGACATCAGCCGAACGGAAAGAGAAAATATTAGACATCTGCGTTTTATTCGCCGGCTGTGTTCCCGTAATGACAGGGGTGAATATCTAGTGAATCAGATGGAAAAAGTCAAGGTAAAATTGGTTGAACTTCAAAGAGAGACAAGCCTGAGCATCAGAAGACTTAACCTTTTGATTCAATAAAAGCGATCGCGTGGTTAATTTTTTTCATCACGCGCTCCTTGCCCAATGTGACCATGATTTCGTCAATGCCGGGACTGATGGTTTTTCCGGTAAGCGCCACCCTGAGGGGCTGTGCGATCAATTTAAATTTTATTTTCTTTTCCACCGTAAAATTCATTAAAAATTCTTCAACACCTTTTTTACTGAAATCTGTCACAGAAGCCATTGATTGAACCAGCGCCTTCAGATGCGGTGCGATATCGGATGTCAAAAATTTCTTTGCCGCCTGTTCATCATATTGAACTTCATCGGCAAAATAGAAGTCCGCCATGCCGGATAGTTCCACCAGTGTCTTTACCCTGGTTTGTAAGTCGGCGATGATTTTTTGTGTAAAGATAACATCGCTTGTATCGATGTCTGCAGGCCAGATGGTTTTCATTTCTTCCATCAAACGGGAAGGTGAAGCGTCTTTGATGTAATGCGCGTTGAGCCAAAGCAGCTTGTCGGGATTAAACACAGCAGGCGATTTTCCGACAGCATCCAAATCAAAGAGATCAACCAGTTCTTTCTGTGAAAATATTTCCTGATCGCCGTGAGCCCATCCCAGGCGCACCAGGTAGTTGACCAGCGCTTCCGGCAGGAATCCCATATCCTTGTAGGCCATAACGGACGTCGCGCCATGACGTTTGCTTAAGCGTGTCCTGTCGCTTCCCAAAATCATGGGAACGTGCGCAAATTTGGGAACATCAAAGCCCAGCGCCCGATAGAGAAGGATCTGGCGGGGGGTATTGTTGACGTGATCGTCACCGCGGATCACATGGGTAATGCTCATTAAAGCGTCATCGATGACCACTGCAAAATTATATGTAGGATAGCCATCGCCGCGTTCGATGATTAAATCGTCCAGCTCTTCATTATTGAAAACGATGTTGCCTTTGATTAAATCTTCTACAATCGTCGATCCCGTTTGTTCGCTACGAAAACGCACAACGCTGCCATTGGTTTTTTTCAAGTTTTTATCGCGGCAGGTGCCGTCATATTTCGGTTTTTGGCCCGTTGATAAGGCCACTTTTCTTTTTTCTTCAAGCTCTTCAGGTGAACAGGTGCAGTAATAGGCTTTGCCTTCAGCAATGAGCTTGTGAACCATATCACGGTGAAGCTCAACACGCTGCGCCTGAAAGTAAGGCCCTTCGTCCCAGTTTAACCCGAGCCAGGTCATGGCATCCAGGATGGCTTTTGTTGATTCATCCGTGGAGCGCTGCTGATCTGTATCCTCAATTCTCAAAACAAATTTGCCGCCATGATGGCGGGCATAAAGCCAGTTAAAAAGTGCGGTTCGCGCTCCGCCGATATGAAGAAAACCTGTCGGCGAGGGGGCGAAGCGGGTTCTGATTTCTTCCATTGTATCGTCCTTTAGATTTTGTTTCGTTATAGGGTTGAGATTGTCTTTTTGTCAAGCATCTTGAACATGGATCATGCCAACACACAGGCAGGATTCGCCGGATCGTTCAAGGGTGGGCCTGTATTCAGAAACAAATTTCTCCTTGCATCTTTCAACAACGCGGAATATAAACATTTTGTTTCAACAGTACTGCCTGATAAGGAGAAACGTCGAAATGAATGTTAAAGGGATCATTTTTAATACAGGGAAATCAACGATCGTTTCAGTTTTCGGAGAGGCTTCCTGGAATTCCTTTATGGCCAAACTGGTGGTCAAAGACGAATATTTCAGCAATATCATCATGTCCATTACGCCGATTCCGATCGACAAATTCCTCTTTTTTCTTGATGAACTGATTAAGGAATTTTTTAATAACGACTACATGCAGTATGTGACATTCGGGAAAGTCGCTGCCAAGTTTGCTCTTTCCGGTGAAGGCCCTTATAAGTCTTATATGCTTACCAAGGATATCAAACCTTTCGTCGAATCGGTCATTCCCAAATTTTATTCCACCTATTTTGATGAGGGGGTGGTGACAGCGCGTCTGGATCAACAGACCGCCCATGTAACCTTAACAGGGTTGCCGATCAAACATCATTACTTTGAGCTTTTAATCATGGGCTATTTTCAGAAGGCACTGAAAATTTTCGGAAAGAAGGTGGTCGCCAAGCGGGTCAGAAGTATGGCGGCAGGTGATGCTGATGTATACTTCACGTATGAGCTCAGAGACGCATGAGTCCACACCCAAACGATCTCACTTACGGAAATGATTGATCAGCCAGAGAACAAGCGTCAGAATGACCGAGAGGATGATGCTACTGGTTATCGGTAGATAGATCTTCCAGGTCTTACCGCTGAACACGAAATCGCCGGTTAATTTGAACAGGCCGACTTTCCCCAGGACCAGCAACAGTACGCCGGCCAGCGCAACCACCATGCCCGTCAGAATGAAAAGCTTACCTATTTGATGGGGACCGAATTCCACAACCTTTTCCTGCCGATATTATTGTTTAAAACTCCTCATCACCTTTGGAAAGACGTTCCCAGGTCAGTTCCATCTCATTCCCCGCGCGGTCGCGGGCGATGAGCGTCAGGGTATTTCCACTGAAAACGAATTCGCGTATCAGATCCGTTCCAATCCAGTCAGGGACCATGGCTGCCTTGACATGATGTACAACCGTGTTTGCTCGAATCTCATACGTGCCGCAGTAAGACAGAAAGGATGCCATGGCTTTTACATACCGGATGCCTGCCATCATGTGTTTGCATGAGAACAGCAGTTTTTTCGAGCGCACTGCTTCGCTTAGCTCTTCCGGAAGAACGCCGATAAGGTTTCGACCGGATTTCATCAGAATCGCGTGCATGAACCCATCGGGCATGTAGGATATGTACCCGAGCGGATGATCGGCAAACGGCTGACTCGTTGTGCCATCCGGTGATTTGCCGATTACGGATTTCAGTGTCCAGGTTCCCAGAAACTGCTTATTGTTCATCTTCCCTCCCCCTGTTCAATGGTGGTGTTTCCCGATGCGCCGTTATTTCACGGGCTGACACAAACGCGTCATGCAACAGAATTCTTCCGGGCAGCGATTGGAAATCAATCCTGACGCGTTTTGCTCTTTCGGTGATGGCCTTTTCTTCGAAAGGCAAAACATCATGCTACTTAACGCTGTTGCATGGCCGCTACCCGGCGCACCTGCGCATTCAGGTTCTGAATATAAGATTCTCTCGGTTGCGCAATCGTTCCCTTTTCATCATACTCCTTTTGAGCCATAGAAAGCACAGCCGCGGCTACATCCCCGTTGGCTGAATCAAGGTAGGTTTCAATCAGCTTCCGATAGCGTGGTGTCGCTTCGAGAGAGCGTTTTAAAAAGCCTGTAGCATCGTCATCGGTAAAAACCCACATGTGAGCCATACCGATGAGTCTGGGTTGAAGGCGGATTATTTTTTCCAGAGAAGCAATATAATCTTCATATGAGGATAAAAATTCAACCTGCACTTCCCCGTCCTTGTCGCCTTCTGGAATGCCGTAGGCTTCTCCGCCAAACAGCGCCCTGATTTCGGGAATGTAAAATGCCAGCGAATCGGCAGTATGCCCCGGAACTTCGTAAACTTCGCAGGTCACACTGCCCAGATCAAAGATATCACCCTCTTTGAGATCAATGTCAAAATTCACCGGGGTGATCCGAACATCCTCGTCACCGACGATATGCTGAAAAAATGGCCGTTGAAGCTCGCTTAAGGTGGTCATCAAATCGAGAACGGATTGTTTCTGCATCAAACCCCCGACGCGCGGGGCAGCACCCGCCTGGATACGGGGCAGCTTCCTCTTGAGGTAGGGAATTGAACCGAGGTGGTCGAAATGGGAATGAGTGGCAAACACGTAATCCAGAGCATCATTTCCCCCCAAAATATGATTCAGTGAAGCGATATAGGCCGGCCCCATCAGGTTGATGCCGGCGTCAATCATCAAACGCTTTTTTCTGCCTCTAATGACATAGCCGGGATAGAAATGGTTTCCTGCCACTGTGATCCAATCGCCAAAGTTTCCCTTTGCTTCTAATTTCATCTTTTATCCCGTTTCTTACCCCTTAAAAATCACTCAATCTGCGCGGCTTATTGGATGAAATAAATTACGCGCTGCTCTGAACTGTTGCGGTTGGAACTATAAGCAATATTCGTTTGTAGTTCAACAAAAATCAGGCCTCATCCCGGATGATCTGTCTTTTCGCAATCATTTTTCATGCCTGCCGGACAGTTCATGGGTGTGGTTCATTGGACCCTTCCGGCTTTCGTCACGCTACGGCCCTCAGAGCGTTGTGGTATGCCTTGACAATGAGATCTTTAAGTAATAGGAAAAGCAGGGCGTTGATTGCAGATCTGGTTGCAGCAGAAATCCCTCATCACCTTCAGCAGCACGGTAATCGCCGTCAGGACGCATTATTTTTTTTGTAAAAAGGGACCATATGAACAGGGACAAACTTACACCGCTGGCCAAGGAAGCGCTGGCTGCTGCTCAAACCAAGGCGGTACACTGGCGTCATGTCGTCATTGATGTGGAGCACCTTTTGATGTCTCTGTTGGAGCAGCCAAACGGCCCTGTCAGCCGACTGACGACAAGGATGAGCCTGCCACTGGATGAAATGATGGCGGAGCTGGAAAAAGGACTCAGCAGCCGCCCCTGTATTTCGGAAACGGACGGGTGGCTGGGAAGAAGCTACCAGTCTCAGCGTTTGACGCGCCTTCTGACAAGGTCAGAAAACGAAGCCCGGCAGCTGCAGGACAAGTCGGTTTCAGTGGGTCACCTGATGCTGGCCATAATTGAAGAAGGAAAGGCAAACACCTCCAGTGCGATTCTGGGAAAATTCAATATCACGAGAGAACGTATCCTGGATGTGATGGGTACGGTAGGTGGAGAAAGGAAAGCAGTGACGGGAAGTTTGAACACTCCGGATCTTGCTCCGTATGGAGTTGATCTGGTGGAGCAGGCTTCCCTCGGTCGACTCGATCCGGTGATCGGCCGTGAGGACGAAATCAAACGGACCATGCGCATCCTGGCGCGTAAAACAAAAAATAATCCGGTGCTGATCGGCGAGCCCGGTGTGGGGAAAACCGCCATTGTCGAAGCGCTGGCTCAGCGGATTGCGTCGGGCGATGTGCCGGACAGCTTCAAGGACAAAACAATTTTTGCTCTGGATATGGCATCCCTGTTGGCGGGGACAAAATTCAGAGGAGAATTTGAAGAGCGTCTGAAGGTGATTATCAACAAAATCAAGGCGAGCGAAGGTCGCATCCTGCTCTTTATTGATGAGTTGCATACAATCGTCGGAGCCGGCCGTGCCGAAGGCTCTATGGATGCCGGCAGCATATTCAAACCCACACTGGCGCGAGGCGAACTGAACTGCATTGGCGTGACGACCCTGGATGAGTACCGAAAATATATTGAAAAAGATGCTTCGCTGGCCCGACGCTTTCAGCCGGTGATGGTAGATCCCCCTTCCGTGGCCGACAGTGTATCGATCCTTCGTGGTTTGAAGGAACGATTTGAAAGCCACCATGGCGTTCAAATTATGGATGGTGCCATTGTCGCTGCCGTTGTTATGTCCGACCGTTACATTACTGACCGGTTTCTTCCCGACAAAGCGATTGATCTGATTGATGAATCCTGTGCCATGGTGCGTACCGAAAGTGATTGTCTTCCTGATGAAACGGATTTCATGAACCGCCGGATCAGCGCACTTGAAATTGAAGCAGCACTCCTGAAGATGGAAACGGACCAGGCCAGCCGGCGTCACCTGGAGAAACTGAATCAGGAACTGGAACACTTGAAATGCCAATCCAAAAAGTCAAAATCATTGCCCACGGCAACGCTCAATAAGCGGGGCGGTTCGAAAAAATCAAGCCGCAAGGTCAGTGAAGAAACGGTTGCTGATGTGGTGGCACGCTGGACAGGTATTCCGGTGACGAAAATCGTAAAGGGTGAGCGGGAACGTTTGCTGACGCTGGAGGCCATTCTTCATCAACGCATTATTGGTCAGGAAGAGGCTGTGAAGGCGGTTGCCGACGCGGTATTGAGGGCGAGGGCCGGTATTCAGGATCCGCGCAGACCGTTGGGATCGTTTATCTTTCTTGGCCCAACCGGAGTGGGCAAGACGGAACTGGCCAAAGTGCTGGCAGAGGTCCTTTTTCAGAATGAAAACGATATGGTGCGTATCGATATGAGCGAATATATGGAAAGGCTTACTGTTTCCCGACTGATCGGCTCCGCCCCCGGTTATGTGGGGTATGAAGAAGGGGGGCAATTAACGGAAGCTATCCGGCGTAAACCATATTCCGTGGTGCTTTTTGATGAGATTGAGAAGGCTCATCCCGATGTGTTTAATATTCTTCTTCAGGTGCTGGACGACGGGCGCTTGACCGACTCCCAGGGCCGCACCGTTGACTTTAAAAACACCGTGATCATCATGACCTCCAATATCGGATCGCATGCGCTGGTCAGGGGAATGGATAAGGATGGTACGATCAGCAACAAGACGCGCAGCGCTGTGATGGAATTAATGCGCGCTCAAATCCGTCCGGAATTTCTCAATCGTATTGATGAAATCGTTCTTTTCAAAACTCTGAACCTGGCCGATATCAAAGCCATCGTGTTGCTTTTGACCGGTGACATACAGCGGCGTCTCCGGGAAAGAAACATCACGCTCGTATTGTCGGAAGAAGCCCTGGCATTGATCGCCAAGGAAAGTTATGACCCTGTCTATGGCGCCAGGCCTTTAAAACGCTTTTTAAAACGCGAGCTTGAAACCAGGATCAGCCGTTTAATGATTGCCGGTGACATTACTGAAGGCACTAAAGTATCGGTAAAAGTCCGCAACGGATGTTTGCATTTTGACGTGATGTCGCTTTCTTAAGGTGAGGATTGCCTCATAAGACAATCTTTACGGCCCGATGAGACTTGAGCGATTCATAAATAATCTGCCGGTGGGATTCGCTTTCGACCATGACCTCCACATTGAGACAGTGATATCTGGCGTTCTCACTGCTACGGGAAAGATTGACGGTACAGGCACGGTCCTGAATGATTTCGGAAACCGCCGATTTCATAGCCTCCTGATCTGTGCCTATAATTTTATACACCCAGAGACATGGATAATGCAGATCAGCCTTGTTTCTTTTATCTACACTCATAATGCCTTCCGTAATAAAAACCTTATCTGATTATCCGGAAAAATCCATCCTTGTCAAGTGAAGCTGGTTTACCAGATTCCCGGGGTTACTCCTATAAATACCTTTGACAACAATAAATCTCTCTGGTAGAAGAATCGCCATCCATTTTTAGCAGTACAAACAATAAAAAAGGAGGTTTTTTATGAAGAAGGTAGTTCTTTTTGCGTTTATGTTTCTTTTTGTAGCGTCAGTAGTGTTTGCCGCCCAGGCGACAGACGAAGGAAAAAAATCTCCCAGCCCGGCCCAACAGGCCCAGCAGGAAAAAATGAAGGCGTGTAATGCCGAGGCCAAAGCCAAAAGTCTGAAAGGCGACGAGCGTAAAAAATTTATGAGCGAATGTCTCAAAGGGAAGCCGTCTGAAGCGGCCGCAACCGCGACAACAGCCAAGGAAACCCAGCAGGAAAAAATGAAGGCGTGTAACGCCGAGGCTAAAGCCAAAAGCCTGAAGGGCGATGAGCGTAAAAAATTTATGAGCGAATGTCTCAAAGCTGAAAAGTAATCCAGTGTCCCGCTACTGCTGAAAATGGAAGATACAATTTAGGTGAATAAGGTTTAAGTGCGAAACCGGCTCATGATGAAACAAGAGCCGGTTTTTTTATGCCATAATCGCCGGAAGTATCGATCTATTTTTTTCTTTTGCTTAAGGTCGGATGCCGACGAACTGCCAGTTGCACAATGTGGCTCCCCATCCCGGCGAATGTGATCCCTGCGGCTTCCGCGGCGCAGGCCATACTGGCATCGGAGCTGATATCGGCATTGGGATTAACATCCAGCACATAAAAGACATTGTTTCTCAAACGGATATCCATCCTGGCGTAATCCCGGCAACCTGTTGCCCGATAGGCGTCTAGGCAGACTTTTTCCAGGGCTGCCTTTTCTTCACAGGTCAATGGAGCAGGCAGAAGCGTTGTGATTTCTTCGTAATGCTGAGATCCGGGAATAAATTTGGCTTCATACGAACAGAGCCGGTCCCTGATGTTTCTGAAAGAAGAGAAATCCATTTCCGCCGCCGGCAGGACCGATACGTTTTCATTGCCCCAGACCGCGACATGAAACTCGCGTCCGTCAATGAAATCCTCTACAAGGGCGGGCTGGCCATATTGAGTAAGAATAAACGATATGCGTTCTTTCAGGTCATTCTGATTCAGGACGACAGATTCCGGCGTAATGCCCGCGGAACAATGTTCGCTCTGCGGTTTGACAATCGCCGGAAAGATTGTCCAGCCCTGCCCATCCGGGGTGTTGAAAATCCGCCACGCAGGCGTGGGAACAGAGGCCTGCTCCAGAATCATCTTGATCCGTTGTTTGTCCTGGGCTAACGCCAGAGCGGCAGAATCCGCGCCGGTAAACGTATAGCCCATCTCCTCGAGCTTTTTCGCGACCAGCCATTCGCCGTGCTTCACTCCCGGAAGATCTTCGCACCAGTTGAAGATAATATGTTTTTCGGGATCCAGTTCACGAAGATAAGAGCCGATGTCGCTGTGAGTGACGCATACGCTGCACGTGGGATACCCTGTTTTTTGCAAAGCCTCTTCCAGCCCGGCGGACTGCTTGATCACTTCTGATTTTTCCTCCGGCGTCCATTCCGGGTTAACGTTATACAGCAAGACGACAGAAATATTTTCAGGCGCGATATCTGATGGCACGGTGCTTACCTCATCATTGGATTTTTGAAGCTTATCTTATCAAAATGCATTCCGGTCAAAGACCTGCTTTCGAAAAAGGATTTTAGAGAAGCAGCGCCCCGATGTCAATGCATATTAAGTCCGGTTTCCCAGCCATTGGCGTAAACGGTGCTCCGGCATCCACGCGTACCGATGATGCTTTAACCGGTAGCGCGCCACGGGGCGGTAAATGGCCGCAAGCGCCCTCATGGCAATGGAATCGGATTGATACTTCATTTTCCTATCCGCCAGAATGCTCACCGTTTCTATTTTTTCCATCAGCGTTCTCGTGGCAACATCCTGATCACGCCCGATATATTGTGTCCAGTTAAACTCTCCCCATCCCTCGAGCGTTGACGGGGTCACATCATCTTTGTGGAGGATACATTCGCGAAGGCTGGTGCCTGGATAGGGTTTGTAGAAGTGGAATGCGCTGATCAGGGCATGAGGATTATCCCGCAGGAGCGACCAGGCCAGAGACGCTGTTTGAAGAACATCTTCGCGGGTTTCCGTTGGAAAGCCACACATAAAATTATAATACACATTGAGCCGGGGGTAGCGGGATAGGCGTCTGTTGAAGGCCAGCACTTGATCGGGGTGAATCTGTTTGTTGAGAATTTCCAATATGCGGGGTGAGCCGGATTCCACCCCGACCTGCAAAAAAGTTCCTCCTGCCCTGATCATCAGCTTCAGATCCTCCTCTTTCAATTGATCAAAGGTGTCAATGCGGGACCCCTGAAAACCCATTTTGATGGACCAGCGTCGATCCAGTATACCGTTCATGATTTCCCGGACACGTCCGTGGTCGATAAAAAAGCCGTCATCGACAAAGTGAAAGGCCTTAACACCGCAGGTTTCAACAAGAGGAGTCATGTTTTCCAGTACCCGTGAAGCGTCCCATGCTCTCCAGCGGCGTTGAGAGTAGATCGGATTATAACAAAACGTGCACTCAAAGGGGCAGCCCCGCGAGGTTTCAAATTCCAAAACGCGGTCTTCATTGAAGTACCGGTGCAGGTAGCGGTTAACGTCAACAAGGTGGTACGGCACGGGAGGCAGGGCATTCAAATCAAGGAAAGGACGGTCGGGATTATTGAAGATTTTGCCACGATCTTTATACACCACGCCTTCAACGTCTCGGAGGAGCTTTCCTCGTTCCAGGCAAGAGACGAGTTGCAGGAAGGTTTCTTCCCCCTCTCCCTTGACCACGATGTCAATCAGCGGATGTTCAACGGTTTGCAACGGAAACAGGGTCGCGTGGACGCCTCCCCATACAACCGGTACGGATGAGTGCTGTTTCACAAATGCCGACATTTCCAGCGCATGGGTGATCTGGGAGCCGGTCATTGATGTGACACCGACACAGATGGGGTGTCGCGAAAGAGCATCCCGCAGCTCTGATTTCCAGTCTCCAGAAATACGTTGATCTATCAGGGTGATGGAATAGCCGGCCTGATCCAGCTTGGCTGCCGCTGCCAGAAGCGACAAGGGAATCCAGGGGCGGAACACTTTGGAATACAACCCTTCGGAAGGGCGCAGCAAAATAACAGGTCTCGTCTCTTGGGGATTTGTGATGATTTTAATATGCACTTCCTTTGTTTTGGCTGTAACAGGTTCTGTTTCTATCGTTATTTGATCAACCCGCATGGGCAGAAACTTTAGAAAACCCGCCGTCGTATGTCAATCAATATTAAATGTAATCCAATCTTGTTTTGTGTCACAAATTCTGTTAATTCACTGACAGGGCTAATTCCATGGAAGATATTCTGACCGTCTCACAACTGAATCACCATATTAAATTTCTCCTGGAAGAGACGTTTGATCATGTGCTGGTGGAAGGAGAGATATCTAACCTCAGGCGGCCGCAGTCCGGCCACGTTTATTTTACACTGAAGGATGATCAAAGCCAGATCCGGGCGGTCTATTTTCGACCTTTCGGCAGCTCTGAGAAACGCGCTCGTTTTGCGCTGGAAGAAGGCATGAAGATCCTGTGCCGGGCGCGCCTTAATATTTACCTGCCGCGCGGAGAATACCAGCTCATTGTTGAATCCGTAGAGCCGCTCGGCACCGGAGCCTTGCAAAAGGCGTTTGAGCAGCTCAAAGCAAAACTGCTCGCGGAAGGATTGTTTGATGAAAGGCATAAAAAACCTCTTCCTTTCCTGCCGGAAAAAATCGGGGTGGTGACGTCGTCGACAGGCGCGGTCATCCGAGATATCCTGAATATCACCTACAGGCGCTTCCCCGCCGTGGATATTATGATTGCTCCTGTCCGTGTGCAGGGCAATGAAGCGGCGGCGGAAATCATTCAGGCGCTGCGCAACATACATGCGTACGGAAAGATCGACGTGATCATTATCGCGAGGGGAGGCGGTTCACTGGAGGATCTGGCTCCGTTTAATGATGAGGCGCTGGCGCGTGAAATATTCCGCTCATCAATACCCGTTATCTCCGCTGTCGGTCACGAAACCGATTTTACCATTTGTGATTTTGTCGCGGATTTAAGAGCTCCGACACCGTCTGCCGCCGCGGAACTGATTGTGCCCGAACGTCTGGAGCTTTTGACAAAAATGAAGCAGTTGAAACAAAGATTGACAACAGGTATCGACCGTCATCTTGATGACTGCGGGGAGCAACTGTATGATTTACAGTCCAGGCTGAAAGACCCGCGCCGGTTTATTGTTAACTGGAAAATTACCGTGGATGAACTTAAAGAAAGAATGGTACTCGCATGGAAGAGCAAGAAACAGAACAGGCACCATCACCTGAAACAGATAGAGTTGCGGCTGGCACACCAGAATCCGGTACTGACAACCAGGGATAGAAAAAACCTGATTCAAAACAGGCAGAAGGATTTGCACAATCATTTTATGGCCCGGTTAACGGCCACGAAAGAGAGGCTTCTCAAGAATGCGGCGGTTCTGGAGTCCATCAGCCCATTGGCCGTTTTACAACGGGGCTACAGCATCACGCGCCATCTTGACAACGGTGAAATTATCAGGCAAACGGATGGTTTAAATGAGGGCGATCACGTTAATGTCCTCTTGGCCAAGGGGAATTTTAACGCCAGAATCAGCAAGGTATTTTAATCCCGCGGGGGAGACAAGGGGTGAATGATGGCAAAGGATAAGTTTGAAGATGCGCTGGAAAAGCTCGAAGACATTGTCAGAAAAATGGAAGCAGGTGACCTGTCTCTGGATGAAGCCCTGAAATCCTTTGAAGAGGGCATTAAACTGATACGCTTTTGTTCGTCCAAGCTCGAAGAAACTGAGCGGCGTGTAGAAATGCTTCTGGAAAAAGAAAACGGCTTGCAGGTCAAACGTTTTCAGGGGGATCATGATGAATCATGATGATGATTTGTTTTTAAAGGCCTATCTGGAAGACCGGCAGGGCATTGTGGAAGACGCATTGCAACGTTATATTCCCGAAAATGATGTTCCCGCCGAAATCTACGAAGCCGTCCGCTACAGCGTATTCAACGGCGGAAAGCGCATCAGGCCGATTCTCTGCATGGCGGCATCGGAAGCAGTCGGCGGCGATCTGGCGCCGGTCATGCCGGTGGCCTGTGCGCTGGAATTGATTCATTCCTACTCGCTGATTCATGATGATTTGCCATCCATGGACAACGATGACTTCCGGCGCGGCAAACCAACCTGTCACAAGGTTTTCGGTGAGAATATCGCCATCCTGGCCGGGGACGCGCTGCTGACGGAAGCCTTTGCTCTTTTGTCTTGCTCCGAAAAAGTGATGTTTTCGGCAGAGAAACGTCTGGCGGTGATCCAGGAAATTGCACATGCAGCCGGAATCGGCGGCATGGTGGGCGGTCAGGCGCTGGACGTGATTTCAGAAAAAAAAGGGGCGGATGAAAAAACCCTTCAGGAAATTCACCGGCGTAAAACGGGTGCTTTGATTGTTGCCGCGGTGCGATCAGGGGCACTCATGGGCAACGCAGGAAAAGACAATATCCAGGTCCTGACGGAGTACGCAACCCATGTGGGACTGGCCTTCCAGATCGCTGATGATATTCTGAATGTTGAAGGAGACAGCCGGCAGATGGGCAAAGACACCGGCAGTGATGCGGCCCGGAATAAGACGACCTATCCATCGCTGCTCGGCATCCCGTTAGCGAAAGAAAAGCTCAATCAGCACATCGATGCCGCGTTATCAAGCCTTTCCGGTTTTGATGAAAGGGCCATGCCGCTCATGGTCATTGCCAAATACATCAAAGAAAGAAGGTCCTAGTCAAGGGGTGGTGGCGGAAAGGATATTGTTTTGGTAAAGCAGCCGGAAAAAGTCGATTACAGCGTTCTGAAAGACATAAGCGATCCTGCGGATATCCGCAGCCTGACAATTGCCGAGCTCAATATGCTGGCTCAGGAAATAAGGGAGTTGATCATCCAGGTGGTTGCGTCCCACGGCGGTCATTTGGCATCTTCACTGGGAACTGTGGAATTAACCCTCGCCCTTCATTATGTTTTCAACACACCGGAGGATACGCTGATCTGGGATGTCGGTCATCAAGCGTATGCCCATAAGATCATCACCGGCCGTAAAGATGAATTTAGAAATTTGCGCAAAAAAAGTGGCATCAGCGGATTTCCCCGACGGGAAGAAAGCGCCTATGATGCATTTAATGTCGGGCACAGCGGAACCTCGATTTCTGCGGCCATCGGATTTACAGAAGCCGCCTGTTTGAAGGGCCAAACGCATAAAGCCATTGCCGTGATCGGTGATGGCTCCATGACTTCCGGAATGGCTTTTGAGGGACTGAACTGGGCCGGTGATCGCAAAAAAAACATGATCATTGTTTTAAATGATAACGAAATGTCCATCTCATCCAATGTTGGCGCGATGTCTTCTTACCTGAACCGCGTGATGACCGGACGCAAGATTACGACCCTGAAGGCCGATATCAAAAGATTTTTCAACAGTATTCCCGGCATTGGCGGCAATGTGATTAAGGTCGCACAAAAAATAGAAGAGATCCTGAAGACCATGATGGTTCCCGGAGCGCTTTTTGAGGAAATGGGTTTTACGTACGTTGGGCCACTGGAGGGGCATCGTCTGGACCATCTCCTCAAGACTTTTAAAAATATCAAAGAGATGAACGGTCCCATTTTGGTTCACGTCGTAACCCAAAAAGGCAAGGGATATCAATTTGCCGAAGAAGACCCGCATGGATTTCACGGGGTGGCTTCCTTTGATGTGGCAACCGGCCGGCTCGTTTCACCTTCCGCAATACCAACCTATACGAAAGTGTTTGGGAGGACGCTGGTCAAGCTGGCCCACCAGGATTCAAGAATTGTTGCCATTACCGCGGCCATGTGTGAAGGTACCGGCCTTACAGAGTTCTGTAGAGAGTTCCCGAAACGTTTTTATGATGTGGGTATTGCGGAACAACACGCGGTAACCTTTGCCGCCGGCCTGGCCATAGAGGGACTGATCCCTGTAGTGGCGATTTATTCAACCTTTCTGCAAAGGGCGTACGATCAGGTCCTGCACGATGTCTGTCTGCAAAAGCTGCCGGTTGTTTTTGCGCTGGACCGTGGCGGTCTGGTGGGCGAAGACGGCGCCACCCACCAGGGGCTTTTTGATTATTCTTATTTGTCCTGCATTCCCAATATCATCGTCATGGCCCCCAAGGATGAGAATGAATTGCAGCACATGCTGAAGACCGCCGCGGAATGCGGACAACCGGTATCTCTGCGCTATCCGCGCGGGAAAGGGATCGGCACCGACCTGGATGATCATCTGAAAATACTGGAAATCGGGAAGGGCGAGATCTTGAAGGAGGGGAGCGATCTGGCTGTGCTTGCCATCGGTTCAACGGTTTACCCCGCGCTAGCCGCCGCCGGACAACTTGCCAAAGAGGGGTTGAGCATCAGGGTTATCAATGCTCGTTTTGTAAAGCCTCTTGATGAACAGCTGATTGTGGAAACGGTTTCCGCCATCAAAAAAGTAGTGACGATCGAGGAGAATGTTCTTCATGGCGGCTTCGGCACTGCTGTTCTGGCGTTATTGGCTGAAAAAGGCATATCCGGTGTTGAGGTGAAACGTCTGGGTATTCCCGACGCATTTGTCAAACATGCGACCCAGGCGGAGCAACGCCGTGAGTATGATCTCGATGAAGAAGGCATTATCCGCACCATCAGGGGTATGCTCGCGAAATAACTCTTCAATATATTCTTTTAACCGTAAGCGCCTATGGCAGCCAAAAAGATACGTTTGGACAGACTGCTCGTTGATCGTGGTGACGTGCCCACCCTGGAAAAAGCACGCGCCCTGATTATGGCACGTGCGGTGAAGGTCAATGAGGCCTATCCCGATAAAGCGGGCACAACGGTTCCTCTTGATGCGGCAATCCAGATAAAAAGCGACAGCAACCCCTACGTCAGTCGTGGGGGACTGAAACTGGCCGGAGCGATCCAAAAATTTAATTTGAATGTCGAGGGTCTTGCCGCCTTCGATGTCGGCGCTTCCACGGGCGGTTTTACCGACTGCCTTTTACAAAAAGGCGCCCGGAAAGTTTACGCTTTGGATGTCGCTTACGGTCAGCTGGCGTGGAAACTGCGTGAAGACAAACGCGTGGTAGTGATCGAGCGCACCAACTGCCGTTATTATGACGGAGCGGATCTGGATGAAAAAATTGATCTAGCCGTTATCGATGTGTCTTTCATATCCCTCAAAATTGTCATACCTGCCATTTTGAAATTTCTGGAAAAAGGAGCGCGGATACTGGCGTTGATTAAGCCGCAGTTTGAAGCGGCCCAAAAAGAAGTAGGAGAGGGAGGCGTCGTCAGGGATGTCTCCGTCCAGGAAAGGGTGGTGGCGGAGATCAGGTGTTTTTGCGAATCGCTGGAAATGGAAGTGGAAGGGACCTGTGATTCACCCATTTTAGGACCATCGGGAAATAAGGAATTTTTTATTTTAGCAAGGAAGATGCATGGTACGGTCCTCTTCCGTCAATCAAGATAGAAAGCATACCGGTTTAAGGGGCATTGACCATGTTCATAAAAACCACTGGATGCAGAACGGCGTGAAAAATTACCGTGCCAAAAGGACTATTGTCCGTTTCAGGAAAGGCACATTCAGGGCGTAAAACATGGGGCATGCTTTATTGAAAGAAGTTCATTTTCCGCTTGAAGTGGTGATTTTGCTGGTAGCGGGACTAGCACTGATCATAACCGGCATACTGCTTTTCCCCGTGTCTCTGGGGATGCTTCCGTATTATGAAGAAGGCCTTTATGGTTTATTTCTAGTCCTGTTCTCATTACAGACCATCGGATTGGGGAAAACGCCTTTTGGCGATGCTCTGCGGTCTAATGGGGTAGTCGCTGCCGGGATATGTATTGCGGGGATCGGTGTTATTGCCTGCTTTATCCCGGGCATTTTAGGACCGATTCCTGCTGCCTTACTTTTTGTCTGTTTTAGTTTAGGAGGCTTTTCACAGCTTCTGCAACTGTTCCTTGCCAGGGAAAAATATAAGACCTGGATTCAGTATGGAGGAATTTTTAACCGCTTAATCGCGGGCTGCGGGTCTGTGTATTCACTATCAATACTGATGGGTCTTCTGGTATTAAGGCCTTCGCTGATGGCCACAAAAATGGTTGCGCTCTTGATTCTTATATACGGAATAGCCATTACATATCTTGCCTTCGTTCTGAAAAGTATTTACCACCGATATCCGGAAGCTGAAACCAAGATCAAGGGAAGCGAGGGTCTTTCTACGGACAAGGTAATGATTTTATTGCTTAGCGTTTTTATGCTGATTCTGGGCTTATTGTTAATACCGGTAAATTCAGGGATTCTTCCCTTTGCCGCAAATGCCCAGCTGGGTCTGCTGATGACGATTTTTGCCATACAGATGATGGCACTTGGCAGCACGCCGGTCGGTCCATTTCCCCGTTCCCGGCTGATGATCGTACTGGGATTTTTGTTTGCTTCTTTAGGGATCGTATCTATCGTGATTCCGGGAATTTTAGTCAGTCCGCTAACCATACTGGTTGGCTTATTAAATATTTGTGGCGGAATCGTTACATTGTGGAGACTGCTTCTGCCTCGCCTTATAAAAGAGGAAAAAACCTGTCCGCCATCCCATCCCATTTTAGTAAAACTGTTTATCACCCAGCTGGCATTGGGCTTACTGTCCGTTCTTTTCGGAACGTCCATGCTCGTCTCTAATCTTATTGACGGAATCATCATTGGCATTGTTCTAACCTCCAATGGGGCTGTTCTTTTATATTTGTTAGTCATTCTGGTTCATTTAGACAGGGTGGTGACAGGTATTCATGGATAATACCCTGTCGGTCATCATCCACCTCGCGCTATTTTATCCAAAAATCCGGTGACGTCCATGCACAACCGCACCCCGAATTCGACAACTCATATCCGGTGCGCGATGGGCAAAAAACCTTTTTTCACGGGAGAACGCCGGCATTTATTTTTTTATTGACACAAAAAACAGACTTGTTTTAAAGTGGGTTATCAAAAAAGTTTTCTACCATAACCATTTTAACGATTTCTGAAAGGAGAGGATGATGAAAGTGAAAACAAACCCTTTTTTAAGGATGTCAGTGTACAAAATTATAATTTGCATGGTCTTACTTTTGGCACTTGCGGTTGGTGCCTGTTCGTCGAGTGACAGCGATTCCGTCAGCAATAAACCGCCCACCAATCCCTACCTGGCATCTTCTCTTTATGCCATTACCCATTTTGACCCCTCTCAAAGCGACTCAACGCCCTACGGGCCTCCCCGCGGGACTTTTAACGTGGATGCAGCAGCAAAGCCTATTTGCTACGGCGGTCCCATTAACATTATTACGCTGGCCTCCACGAACCCGGACTATATGTGGCAGGTGGGATCCGATCGTGTAAGCTATGTGCGGAAGAGCGGCGGGCAATGGGAACGTGTGGCGAAATTTGAAGCCCTCTCCGATGCCACAGGCAATGCGCCCATTCCAGATGCCAATTTTCGCACCTTCATGGAATCCACAGCGGTGGGGATGGATGTCAGCTCGATGGATATTTTCCTGAGAAGTCTTTTGGGCAATGATTACAACAGCCGCTTCGGAAACGGAATGTACGTCCTGGTTGACAAGAATAATGTGCTTTACGCCAATTACGGCAATACGCTTTACGGGCTCGCATTGAGCAATCCCGAGAATCCCTCCGCAGGCATAACTGTCCGTTACAAAATTGAAAATATGGTCGCCGCGATTCAGGGAACCAGCCCTGCGCCTCCCCCCGGTACGCGGCTGTTCGGTCTTTCCATGGCCTATGACGGACACCTTATCGTTACTTTCAGCAACGGCGTGGCGGTTATCGACAGGGATCTCAATCTTGCATCAAAATCCTTTTACCGTTTTGCCGATACCGAGTATGTAAGCAACTCTATTGCGGTTGATGACAAAAATGGCATCTATGTAGCAAGCGGCAGCGCCATCGGAGCTCCCTGCATCATGCGCAAGCTGGTTTGGACCGGCACGGAGATATCCGATAAAGAAAGTGACGGCGCGTGGTCGAGCCCTTACGAATCTTCCGGAACAGAAATACCGCCCATCATCAAGGTGGGTAACGGCACCGGATCAACCCCGACGCTTATGGGCTTCGGCAGCGACCCGGATAAGCTTGTGGTCATCACCGACGGTGCCAAGCAGATGAAACTGGTGGCGTTCTGGCGTGACAGGATTCCTGATGGGTTTATTCAGAAACCGGGTACGCTATCGCGGCGCATTGCGGGACAGATACAGGTAACGTGTGGTTTTTCGCCTATGCCGGAGTGGATACAGTCGGAACAATCCGTTGTCGTTTATAAGTATGGAGCCTTTGTTGTTAACAACATACCGCAAACCGTGAACCCTGAAATCCAGAGCGCGAAAAAAATTCTTGCAGTGACCCTTATGGGGCCGGCATATCCCACCTCCTACGGAGCCGAGCGCTTTCAATGGGACCCCGTTCTGCACCAATGGAAGTCCGTATGGGCGCGTCCTGATGTCTCATCGACCAGCATGGTTCCCATTCACAGCCAGTCGAGTAATATGGCCCTCATCAACGGTTATAGGAATGAAAACGGCTGGGAGATTCTCGGACTTGACTGGAATTCAGGCAGCATTGTCCATCAGACAATTTTTGGCAACCAAAACTTCGGAAACGGGGCATACGCCATCCTGCAGTATCTGGAAAACGGAGATCTGCTTTTCAATACATTCGCCGGTCCGATTCGCATCAATTATTGATGGAATGAAAAAGAATGTACTTTTAAAGAATTAGGGAGACATGGCGGAAGACGGGCAAGTCATGATAATCATGACTTGCCCGTCTTAATATTCTGTCCATGATCAGTCGCCACTCCTTGTTCCGGCAGGCGACGAGGATAAGCGATTGGGCACCGGAAAACTTGCGGGGCAGATATTTTTCATTGTCACCCAGGAAGTGGAGCCTTTCGCATTTCATGTCAATCTGGGTTATATCAGAAATGAAAATAACGCGGGCGAACACAATGATATCTGGCACGCCTCTCTAGCCGGCACCTGGGAAGTGGTAAAAAACTTACAGCTTGTTGCGAATATCGGTATAAAGCGGAATTCCGACAGTGATGCAAATGACGATCCTTCTTTTCTCATCGGCGGAATCATTTATTCGATCAACGATAACCTCGACATCGATTGTGGAGTCAAAGTGGGTCTGAATGATGCGGATGCGGACATTTCCGCGCTTGCAGGTCTGGCTTTCAGGTTTTAGGCATTCAAATATTAAACGATTATCTTAAGTAGGAGATATCATGCATATAGCCGGTGCAGTGACCTTGCCCGCAGTGGGCGAAACGATGTGGGCAGGTTCTGTAGTGTTTCAGAAAAAAAATTTCCCTTTGATGGGAGTTATGTCTTTGTATTCTCAGACCAGGTGATTCACTGTGCCATTCCTGTCACCGGTTCCAGCGACTATATCGGCAGCGGTCTGCTTGTGGCGGTGAAGTTTTCTTTGCACGATGTTTCGCAGTTTTTCGCCATACGCTTGAAAAATGCCGCGTTATCAATCATTACCCTTGCTTTTCGGCAGCAATAACGATTCGTCAAAACCGGAGATTCTCCGGGTCGCGCGATTCGATTAATTTCCCCGAGGGATCATCCTGTTCTATTGTCAGATTTTATTCCCGGACACTATCCGCCAAAAGCGTTACAACGTCACAGAGGCTGCGATAACCGTTTGGCGCCTACCATGTTATCCCAGAACGGATGATTCGCCGGATAGGCTATGCCGTGCGCCGTTACATAACGATTCAGCGTCCTTGACAGAAAAAATAATTTAATCTATACGACAGCATCTTTTTAAAAGGAGGCATATTTTGAAAAAATTATCGATTATTACCTTACTGATTTTATTTCTTTTACCGGTTCACGTTTTCGCCAAACCAGCAACCGTGTCCGCTAAAAAAGATTCAGTTTCCGTGGAGGGTCAATTCAAAAAGAGTTTTCCCAAGAGTAATTTCGAAAGCATATCCCCCACGCCCTTGAAGGGAATTTATGAGGTTTATGCCGGCAACCAGGTGTATTATTTTATACCGAAAGAAGAAGTCATCTTCGCCGGTCCCATTGTGACAAAAGATGGTGTTAATATCACGTCAGACAGTATGATGAAAAAAACGGCGAAGAAGATGGCCGGCCTGTCTCTGGACAGTGCACTGAAAATCGGCCATGGCAAAAATGTTGTCGTTGAATTTATGGATCCTCATTGTTTTCACTGTCGTGAGGCCTTTAAATTCTTTTCCAAACGACAGGACGTCACCATGAACATCATCTTTCTTCCCTTGTCCAAGGAATCAGCCCAGACCATTAAAAGCATTCTATGCGCCAAAGATCCGGCTAAAATGTTTGATGATATCATGAGCGGGAAAATTGACGACAAGACTCCGCTGTCAGCCTGTACGGATAAGAAAGTGGATGAAACCGTGAAAACGCATATGAAGCTTGCTTCGCAGGTCGGCGTTGGCGGGACACCCTTGTTTTACATCAAAGGGCAGGTTATTAATGGCTTTGATGTGTCAGCCATAGAAAGACTGTTGAAAGAGTAAAAAGACATGACGGTAGACCGCTCCCCAATGGGGGCAGCTACCGGATTTTTCCTCCCGTTTTCGCTTCGCGGTCAAAGGTCAGGACAGAAAGCCCTTTTTCTGCGTCGGTTGCCAGAAGCATACCGTGAGACTCCACGCCCATCAGTTTTACCGGTTTCAAATTGGCCACGACCAGTATTTTCTTGCCCATTAACTCTTCAGGTTTGTAATCTTTAGCGATACCGGCAACAATGGTTCGTTCTGCGCCAATGTCAACCTTCAATTTCAGAAGCTTATTGGATTTGGGAACCGCCTCCGCTTCCAGAATTTTGCCGACGCGCAGATCAACCTTGGCAAATTCTTCATAATCAATCTCGGGCTTCAAATCCATGACAGCCGTTTTTGGCTCCTGCGGTTTATTTTCTTTTTCCTGAATAATCCGTGGAAACAACGATTCGCCCCGGATCAGGGGACTGCCCGCTTTGAAAATGTTATTGTTCTTCAGATCGGTCAGATTCAGATTTTGATCATCTCCCGCTCCGATCTGATGAAGAATTTTTTCCGCCGTTTGAGGCATGAAAGGCGAAATCAGAACGGCTATCGCGCGCAGCGCAATCAGGAGATCATACATGATGATCGCTACTTTTGCTTGATTTTCCGGATCTTTTCCCAGCGTCCACGGTTCTTTCTCAACGATGTGTTTGTTGGTAAGATTGATCAAATCCCAGATGGCAATCAATGCCTTGTGCAGAGACATATTCCGGAAGCTGGCTTCAACCTCCCCGACGGTTTTCAAAACGGCTTCCTGCAGCAACGGATCCCGGTCTTTGGGGCTGGCGTCCGGCACCTTCCCATCACAATATTTGATAGCCATGGTAACGGTCCGGCTGACCAGATTGCCCAGATCGTTGGCCAAATCGGAGTTTAAGCGGCCGACAAACGCTTCTTCTGAAAAATTGGAATCCAGACCGAAAACCATATCTCTTAACAGGAAATAACGGAAAGCATCCAAACCGTACTTGTCTTTCAGATCAAGCGGACGAACGATATTTCCGAGGCTCTTGGACATTTTGCTCTGGTCTGAATTCCAGTAGCCGTGAACATTCAGGTGCCGATACGGTTCGATGCCGGCCGCCTTCAGCATGGTCGGCCAGTAAATACCGTGCGGCTTCAGGATATCCTTTGCGATCAGGTGCTCGGCCACCGGCCAGAACGTTTTAAAATTTTGACCATCAGGGTAACCAAGGGCGGTGACATAGTTGATTAAAGCATCGAACCAGACATAAGTGACGTAATTTTCGTCAAATGGCAACGTCACACCCCATTCCAACCTGGACTTGGGACGGGATATACAGAGGTCTTCCAGCGGATCACGCAAAAACGCCAGTGCTTCATTGCGATAACGCTCCGGTCGGATAAAATCAGGATTTTTCTGGATGTGGTCCGTCAGCCAATCCTGGTATTTGCTCATTTTAAAGAAGTAATTTTTCTCTTCTATATATTGAGGCGCCCGTCCATGTTCAGGGCATTTCCCGTCCACAATTTCCTTTTCCGTCAGAAACCTTTCGCAACCAAAACAATAATAGCCGCCATAGCTGCCGAAGTAGATGTCGCCGGCATCATACACCTTTTTTAAAATATATTGCACGGTTTCGATATGGTTGGGGTCGGTTGTCCGGATGAAATAATCATTGGAAATCGAGAGTTCAGGACAAAGAGCACGGAACTGTGCGCTGATGGTATCCGCGTATTCTTTGGGGGTAATGCCGGCCTTCTGCGCGGCCTCTGCTATTTTATCACCATGCTCATCGGTTCCGGTCACAAAAAACGTCCGGTCGCCGATCATCCGGTGGTAACGTGCCAGTACATCCGCAACAATTGTCGTATAGGCATGGCCGATGTGCGGTGAAGCGTTCACGTAATAAATCGGTGTCGTGATATAAAATGATCTGGGCATATCAACTGCATCTCCCTAATAATACTAATCCATGTCATCTAATTTTTCGAGATCCAGCGTGGCTTTTTCTTCATCTGCATCTCCCTCCCGGTTTTGATCTTTACCGGCTTTGGAACCCTTTTTTCTTCCCGCGTATCCTTCATGCTCAAAAGCCAGGCAGCACATCAGCCTGCCGCACAGTCCGGAAATTTTTTCAGGGTTCAGTGACATGCTTTGTTCTTTGGCCATTTTGACCGTGACTCGCTCGAGATTCTGCAGGATCCCCGCGCAGCAAACCATACGGCCGCAAATAGCGATTCCTTTAACAATGCGCGTTTCCTGACGGGCTCCGATCTGCTTAAGCTCTATTCTCATTTTAAATTTTTGTACCAGGTCCTTGACCAATTCACGGAAATCCACCCTGTTTTCCGCGGTAAAGTAGAAAATAATTTTACTTCTTTCAAAGAGGCAGTCCACATCCACCAGTTTCATGGAAAGCCCTCTTTTTTGAATTTTTTCCAGGCAGAACGCTCTGGCTTCCTGCTCCAAGAGATCATTTTCTTCTTTGATTTTTAAATCTTCACCGGTGACTTTACGGACTATTTTTTTTAAATTTGCCGAGACCTCCGATGACGGGCATCGCCTGACATCGGCCGATATCACTCCCATCGCTAAACCATTGTCCGTATCAACGATCACCTGATCACTTTTATGCAGAATAAGACCGGCAGCATCGAAATGGTACATTCTGCCTTCCTTTTTAAATTTTACACCAATAACATTAACCAGCAACGTAACACCACCTTCATCTCTTAATAATTCAACTTAAATGCCATTGCTTCCAATGTCAATGATTTGTTGACGTTCTGCTCAATCATCATACCGGTTTTTTCAATCTGTTCCATATTCTGCAGAATCTGTTCCCCGGACAACCGGCGCGCATAAGCTGCAATCAGTGAAGCGCTGTCCTGATTGATCGCCCGGTTGTTTTCCCCCGTTTCCTTGCAGACCAGAACATCTCGGAAGAACGCATTCAGAATATTCAGTCCCCGCATGATCTCCTTTTTTTTCTGTCCCAGAAAAGACGCCAGATGAATCACACTGAAAGAATCCTTTCCGTCAATTGCAGACAGTATATTTATCAAATCCGTCCGATATGATATCATATCCTCCCTGTTGAGTTCCAAAGCGCTTCCGATAGAGCCACCGGATAATACGGCCAATAGCGCAGCGTCCTGTTCATTGATGGTCTTTTCGGACACAAGAAACCGGGCGACCGCATCCATGCTGAGAGGATTAAAACGCAGATGCTGACACCGTGAAATGATCGTTTGCGGCAGGGAATACGGCCTGGACGTGACCAACATCAGCATATTGGATGCCGTCGGTTCTTCCAGCATTTTTAACAGTGCGTTGGCCGATTGCTCGTTCATCCGATCGGCGTCATCAATAATGAAGGCTCTCTGTTTCGCTTCCAGCGGCCGGCAGGTCGTCCTCTCCTGCATTTGGCGAATGGAATCAATACGAATGTATTGACCATTGGGCTCAATGACAAAAACATCGGGGTGACTTTGACGTTGAATTTTCCGACAGGAAGGGCATTCTCCGCAGGAATCGTTCAGCATATCCGTTTTTTCACAATGGATGGCTTTGATAAATTCCAGCGCGAGTGTTTTTTTGCCGATGGCGGATATTCCGCTGAAGAGATAGGCATGCGCTGTCCTTTTCTTACCCAGCGTTTTTTGGAGAATTTGTATCTGGGGTTCATGGCCGTAAACATGGCGGAATGGCATACTGCAAAAAACTCCCCCGGATTATTTTTTTACCTTGATAAGGTCTTGGATATGGCGGCAGACGTCCGCTTCAATGGCATCCCTGTCACGATCAGCGTCAATTAAACGGAAACGGTCAGGATCACGTTCCATCAGATTGAGATAACTCTCCCGGATGCGCCGGTGAAATTCAAGATTTTCCTGTTCAAAACGATCGGTTGCGGCAGGGTCTTTCAGTTGGTTGTTGCGCGCCATTGCCCTTCGCAGCCCCGTTTCCACCGGTAAATCGAACAGCAACGTCATATCCGGTTTTAAATGAAGCGCAGAATAATCGTTGATCAAGTTGATCACTTTTCCGTCAAGACCGCGTCCAGCTCCTTGATAGGCGTAAGTGGCATCGGAAAAACGGTCGCATAAAACCACTTTATTCTCTTCAAGAGCCGGTTTGATCACATCGCGGACATGTTGAGCGCGGGCAGCGCAAAACAGCAGTAGTTCCGTTTCCGGACAGATATGACCGTGTTGCCGGTGAAAAAGAATATCCGCTATCTTGCGGCCGATATCGGTTCCGGATGGCTCCTGAGTAACAACAAAAGCCACTTTTTTTTTCGTCAAATCGGCAGCAGCACGTTTGATTTGCGTTGATTTTCCCGAACCCTCGATTCCCTCAAAGGTAATAAATTTTTGCACCAGCTGAATCCCTTTAATCAGACAAATTATCCCGTCATTTCAGCGCTGACATCTAGCGAAGAAAAAAGACAAAATAGCCCTGTCGGCGGGCTATGAGCATTGATCACACCAAAAGCATCACGGGGAATATTTCCATCATCAGGCCTACTCCCCGTTCAGAATTTACCACGAAAAATTATTTTCCTTCACCGGGCACAATTGCTTCAACCGGGCACGAATCGGCACAACTTCCGCATTCATCACAAAGGTTGGGATCAATCACATATTTATCTTCTCCTTCAGAAATTGCTCCTTTGGGACATTCACTTTCACAAGAACCGCAAGCGATACATTCGTCAGTAATCACATATGCCATAATCTTAACACTCCTTTTATTGCTTTATTTTAATAACATATCCGATACCATCGTCGGAATATTATTCTTCATCTGAATCAGGTGTTTGAAATAGCCGTTTCCTCATCAACTAAACAGCAACCACTTCTTTGACCGCCGGCACCTTCTGTTTAATCACCTTTTCTATTCCCATTTTCAGCGTCATCTGGGACATCGGACAACCGCGGCAGGCGCCGGTCATTTTTACCTTAACCGTTCCGTCTTCGCAGACCTCCACCAGTTCTACATCCCCGCCATCAGCCTGCAGGCTCGGTCTGATCATCTCAATGGCTTTTTGTACTTCTTCTTTCATGTTCTTTCCTCAATGTTTTTCATTATTTTCAGATACTTTATCAGTGCGGTATATACCGGATCATTTTGTGAATCACACCACGGGCGACCTTGGACAATTCAGGCTTGAGCAACAGATAATCCTCGACAATGGAATGATTGGCTTTCCATATCAGATTCCCGGTGGCGATGTCATACATGGCCATGGACAGCCCGACTTCAGCCAGTTTTTTATCTCCCTGTGTATAGTATTTCCACTCGTCAACGGATAGGAGCAGAAAAGAATCCGCGTCAATCATATTGCCGATCTTTTTGATTAAGTCAGGGTCGGAAAAATTAAGCATTTGAAGCTTTGCAAGATATTCCGCCTTTAACTGGCTTAATCCCTGATCCTCCTGCAATTTCTTCTTCAGGCTTCCGGCATCCAGCACATTGTCGAATAACTTCTTTTCCACCAACGCGTCAGCCAGAATCTGTTCCACGGCTATTCTGGAATCCACTTCCTTATGGTTCCAGACTTCCAGGGGAAACAGGGCAATCCTTCGTGGATGAATATTTTTTGCCTCCGGGGACAATTGATTAAAATGCAATCCTCCGCAGGCCATGATGGATAAAACAAAAACCGTCAACAGACATTTTACCAATATTTTTCTGGTCATCATCCTCTTATATTCTTCATGAGGTCAGGGAACTCACCCAATAAAAAATCGCCATAGTAAGACACAAAAACCAGCCAAGACATAGCTGGTTTCCAGAAGGCCTTCCTTAACCGCCTCGGAAAGCACGGGCTTTTTATCACAAAACATAAAACAAATCCATAAATATAATACGCAGGCAATCAGAAGAAAACTCAACGACGATGTCCATTCAGACGGATAAGAGAAAAGTAAAACCGTGAATAATATCAATGATATGACTTTTAGGACATTCAGAGTGGTTGTTTTGCCGAATAATACAGGTATCGTCTCCTTACCGATCAATTTATCACTTTGTATGGCCAGGATATCCGCCATGGACGAACGGATAAAAACGATACCGAACGCAAATAAAAAAGAAACCAATAAGCCGGCATCCGGAAAATATTTTTCATCGATGGCAGGCAGGACGGCCACGGTCATCCCCCAGGCGATTGACATGAGTATGTTTTTTGAGCCCGGTAAATCCCTTAAACTTTGGATTTTCCAACTTTTGGGCAGAATTTTCATATGGTAGAGCAGGCCGGCCAGTGACATCGCAAACAGGGTTGAAAAGACAATCAGGGAGTGATGAAAGGCCAGCACAAGCGAGGCGGCAATGGCAGCCAAAGCCGTGAAAAAAAACAATTTTTCATGACGCAGATAGGTCTCTTCACGAAAAGAGCCGACAAGCCCAAGAGGTTTTCGGCTGATTAAGCGGTTTAATACATGCGTAGCGTACAGAAAAAGGGAGGATATCGCGATATAAGAAAACTTTATCGGCACGTTCTGCAACGCCACACAGGCCAAACAAAGACAACCGGCACCGATGGATGAATAAATGTCCATGCGAACTGATGATATCCAGAGACTGAACAATTTCCCGAGCAATTTTATTTTTCGCCCTTGTCCCTCTGTAATTTTATCGATCACCCGGTTAATAATCCAGTTCGGGGTCGATGCTCCCGCCGAAATTCCGATACGATTGAATGGCCCCAAATCTATGTTTTCTATTTCCGTAGGCGTCTCGATATGAAAAGTGTATGGCTGTTTCTGTTGAGCGAGGCCGGCCAGCCGTCTGGTATTGGCGCTGTTTCTTCCGCCCACGATAAACATCGCGTCCATTTGAGCGGCCATGTCGATAATTTCCGCCTGCCGTTGCTCGGTCGAAGAGCAAATCGTGTTAAAAACAACCGCCTGCGGGCACATGGCTTTAATCTTCTCCACAACCCTGTTGTAATCATCGAGGTTCTGCGTGGTTTGAGCCACCACACAGACTTTATCGAGGCAAGGAATCGCATTCACTTCTTCAAGCGAGGGAATAATGATGCCGCGCCCTCCGGTGTATCCCAGAAGACCGTCAACCTCCGGGTGCTCCTTGTCGCCGACGATCACTACCGTGTAATTGAGTGCAGTATGTTTTTTGATGATGGACTGAACATAACCGACCTTGGGACAGGTCGCATTCACCACCCGGATGCCACTTTCCTTGAGTTTTATTCTTTCCGCCGGCGCGACACCGTGAGCACGAATAATCAATATGGCGTTTTTCTTATCCTCAATCTCGTCGATATTTTCGATCGGATTGATGCCGCGGCTTTTCAGCAACTCAATGGTCTGTGGATTGTGAATCAGAGGACCGTATGTATAAATACGGCGGCTTTTTTCCTGCTGAGCGATTTTCAGGACAATATCTACCGCACGGCGCACCCCCATACAAAATCCGGCGGTTTTGGCTAGCTTAACTTCCATTCGCTTTTTTCTTTTTTGAATCGTCCATACTTGATTTTTCCAAAATTGTATCGTGAACTACCAGATATTTTAAGGTAAAACAAGATTAAATCAAACTGGCGGAATTTTTTCCTCTTGAAAATAGGACGTTCATCCTACTATAGATCATCCCTTCTCAGTTAATTTATCATATCCAGTGAGGACGATATGGCATTGCCGGCAGCCTCATACCAACCTCGCCGACCGCAGGATTCGGATTATTATCACTGTGTCGAGGACTATTTTGAAGCCTTCGTTCAATCCTACGATGAACACTTCTCCAGGCAGTACGGCTTCTGGCGGCCCTATATCGAAAAGGTGATTTATCGTTATCTTGATGCAGCCTGCCCCGTACTTGATGGGATGATTATCTCCAGTCATAACATGTTGTGATTTTTTCAAGAATTATTTATGACGTAACGGACAGGTCTGCCTGAGTTCCGGTGGAAATTATCTTTTGCCAGGTGACACGGCTAAAAGGTGAAAAATTTTCTTTAAAGAACGGGGGCGGAATATGTCTTCAGCGAGGTCATTGGCGCCACACCCCACATCTTGTGGCAAAATATTCTTGACACACAAATTCGCGCTTAATATACTGCGTTCCACAAAAAGGAAGTTCCTATCAAAAAAAATCAAAAAAACGGAGATCGCACGATGAAAATAACCAAATTGCACCAAACCTTGCCGGCAGGACTCTGTCTATTGCTGTTGCCGATGCTGTTGACCGGCTGCGGTTCAGACAGCTTAAGCGCGCCGCTATCGGCTCCGGCCCCCTCCTGGACGGTCGACGAGTCCCAGGTCCCTGAGGTCGTGTATCCTCCTGCGTTCACCCCCAAAGCCTTTGAGGTGAACCAGATGTATTACAGTTATTATTCAACGATTACCTATGATCAGAGCGCCTCAAGTTTTGAAGAGAAAGGTGAATTCGACATCACGGAATACCGCACCGGTTTTGTCCCCAAAGGCTTTGAAGGATATGCCCTGGGATCGGGCCTGAATCCTGGGTATTACGGCTTGATCGGCGACTTCAGCATCATCGGCAAGGTAACCGCAGGCGGCGCCGCCATCGAAAGCGGGGTGATCCATTTCTATCTCGACCTTACCCCTGAAGACTGTATAAGAAATAAAGACATCCTGATAGGCAGCTCCAGTACCCTCGACTCCGGTGAAGCCGGTTCTTCCGGCAACCCCAATGCCCTCGGCAGCTACAATGCCGTCTACGCCGATTTCAAGCTGACCGACCAGGGAGCAATGTACTGGAAGGCGCCGCAGCCGTTCTATGCTCATTTGGGTTTTTACGGCGATGTGCTTACCTCCATCCGAACCAGCACAAACCCGAATGTCTTCGAAACCACCGGTGCCGGCGGGGCCTATTTCCTGAAGGAGCTTTCAGGCAAATAGAGCAGTAAGTACGTTTGACTTTCTTGGTTTTACCCATTACATGACCCGGAGCCGTAAAGGTGGTGCAAGGCTGGGTCGGAAGACGATAGGGAAGCGACACAGAAGGTCGCTGATCGATCTCAATGATAAACTGAGAAAGCTACGTAACTGGCTGTCTTTTCGAGAACTCCATAAGCACCTATGCCAGACTCTCAATGGGTATTACAACTACTACGGATTCGCTGGAAATACGGCAACGCTGAATAAATTTGCTTATGCTGCTGAGCGTATGTGGTATAAGTGGCTCAACAGGCGAAGTCAGCGGAAGAGTTTCAACTGGGAGAAATTCCAGAGGGTGCTCAAACGTTTTCCCTTACCACGCCCCAGGATAGTGAAGGGTTACCAATGGATTTATGCCGTTGACATGTGAATCTGTCTGAAGAGCCGGATGCGGTAAATCCGCAAGTCCGGTTCTGTGAGGGGCTGGGGCCAACGGAAGTATGGTTGAAATGATGTGGCACCGCCGGGAAACCAGGCGGCGAACGGAGAAAACAAATCTCAACCTGTAGCATCGGGAGAAACCGGTCTACTCGACTCAATCAATATCAATTTAATTTAACAGATTGGAGGAGCGTAAATGTCTGAATATTCACTTCGTGCACTAGAAATCCTAAGAAATCCCCAAGAAACGTTGCATTGGTACATTATTCCTATTTTTGTTATTTTGATTTATGCGATTTCTGATCAAACAAAAAGAAAGAATTACAATGTACTTTTAGGTGCAGCAGCCCTTTGGGGAATGGACCTGTTCAACGAAATTTGGAACTCCATAGTTTTCCATGCAACCGGGTTTGCGCCGGTTTGGGGTACTCCTATGGGAGTAGGCGACACTTCATTATTACTTCTCATCGGCTATAATATTGAGATTTCGATAATGTTTGCCTTTATGGGCTTAGCGGCGTGCCTGACCCTGCCGGAAGACAAAAAGATGAAGATACTCGGAGTAAATAGTCGTCCCTGAAAAACATTTAACATATTGATATTATTACTTGATTAACGTATTTATATGTGATATAATTGCCGGAAATTCAGGAAAAGGAGCTAAAAACCGGCAATATTATGCACCCGAAA
>Ga0255344_1001405_pt1 | contig 32446 bp, 27 predicted proteins | sample wastewater_treat_5_FD_192414 | JGI IMG/M metagenome (GOLD analysis project Ga0255344, IMG submission 192414) | Wastewater microbial communities from Lulu Island WWTP, Vancouver, Canada - plant18 | ecosystem: Engineered > WWTP > Wastewater > Unclassified | place: Canada: Vancouver, British... | reverse complement strand
TAATATTTAAGGAGAAAACCTTGTCGCAAAAAAATTTTCCAAACTCTAAGCAATTTTTCCAGAATATAAAAAAGGGAATAACTCACAACATATATCTCTTTGCAGGAGAAGCTGAAGGTGATAAAGACAAAGCAATAAACGCCCTGCTTTCAATGTTTTTTCAATCTGAAGAGGATAAGAATAACAATACAGGAAAATTTTTTATTTTTGAAGACAGAAGCTCTGATGATGAAATTCTTGCTGCTGTAGATTTTGCCCTTTCCTTTTCCATGTTTTCTCCAAAAAAAGCCTGCATAATTAGAAATCTTGATAATATCAAAGCAAATGATAAAAATAAAAAACTCATGAAGGAGCTAACAGAGGAGCTGCCAGAAAGCACAATGCTTATAATTACAATATCATCAAAGGATGTGCCATCATATCTTTCCCATATTCCAGAAAGCAAAATGGCTGTGTTTCAATTCTGGAAACAATTTGATAGCGACCTTATAAATTATATCAAAGTGGAGACCAAAAACAAAAAAATACCTATTGAGGAAAAATTTATCTACCTAATACTGGAGCTTGCTGGAAACGATATAAAAAAAATAGACACAATCCTTGACATGGTGCAATATCTCTCCCTTTCAAAGGATATTGAAATTACTGAATCCTTAATCAGAGATCTTGCTGGTGATATAAAAGATGTTACAATCTTTGACTTTACAGACTCACTTTTTTTAAAAGAAAAAAGGTCTCTTGCAATCCTTAAAAAGCTCTTAAATGAAGGGACCGAAACCCTTTTTATAATAAATATGATTATACGTCAGCTTGAGTTTCTGGATAAATACTTTCTGCTTATAAAATCAGGATTAGCAGAGGATGAAGTGCTAAAGAAAATCGGAATCCAGGGCAAGCTCAAAAAAGAAAAATTTATAGATAGCACTCGCCTATTTAATGATGAAAAGATAAAAACAATCTTTGCCATTGCAGCAAAAGCTGAATATCTTGCAAAAAGTGGAAGTGCAAAGACAAACTTATTATCTAACCCTGCTTTTATACTCTCCACAGAGATTCTCATGCTAAAATAACTCAGGCTACTATATTAATTTCTGGGAACATTGCATAGGGCAACAGAGAAGATCCCTTCCTTTCTCTGTCACTGGATAAATAGAACTCTCCCTTAAGCAAATCTATGATATTGCCAGAGATCATACAGTCCTTTACTCTCCCCTTTATCTCCCCATCTTCAACAAGATAGGCAAGATCTAAATTAGCAGAAAAATCACCAAGTAAGGTATTGGACTGCCCCAGTCCTATAAACTGCTCTGCAATAATTCCTCTTTTTATACCCTTAATTAGTGATTCAAAAGGCTCATCCCCTGGCTCAACAACAATCCCATTAAAAGATGGCGAAGGTATAGATGAATAGCCCCTGGAGGCATTACCTGTTGAACCTACCCCCAGCCTTTCGCCATATTTAAGATCAGTTATAAATCTCTCCACAACCCCTTCATTTATGAGTTTTTTTCTGCTTACAGAAAGTCCCTCAGCATCAAAGGGGATCTGGAAAGGTGAACCTTCAATAAAGGGATCATCATAGACTGTCAGGCGATTAGCAAAAAGCTTTTCCCCTATTTTTCCACAAAAGGGAGATATCCCCTTCCATATTGCAACGCCATTGAGTCCTGAAAGGACTATCCCAAGTAAACTCCCGAAGGCCTGAGGGGGGAAAATCACAGGATAGAGGCCACTTGATATTTTCTCAATAGTGATTGCCCTTTTTATTTTATCTGTAAGTTTTAGCCTCAGTTCATCCCATCTCACTGGCCTTAACTCTGACTTGCTATCCCATAAATCAAGTCTCACTCCCTTATCAAGAATAAGAGTTGTGGATATTGAGGCGGAGTAATATGAATCCCTGTAAGACAGCGATAGGCCATTGGAATTTACAAGGTGCACAAACCCCTTTGCAGCATTTATTCCTATATCAATAGAAATATCATTAAAATCCTTTTCCATGGAAGCTATAAACTCCCTGGCCTGTTCTATCTCCATCAGGGGATCAAAATTATCTATCTCTGGATTAAAGGGCTCAAATAAAACCTTTGTGTCCCATGGAAGATCAAATCCCTCCTCCTCACAATAGCGCGAAATTTCATAGGCTCTAATAAAAGTCTCTTTAACATGTTGCAAATTATTTGTGTAAGAAAAACCTGTTTTCCCATCACGATTGATTCTAACACCAATTCCCGATGATTGACTCTGGTTTATGGAATGCAGTCTATTGTTCTTAAAGCTTATGGGCGTGCTCTGACCAGAGACATATAAAATATCAAACCACCTGTAGTTTCCAGGGACAAAGGATTTTATATTTTCTGGATCGAGTATATCTTTTATTTCTTTCATTGTTTTCCACCAATCAAAACATCTTTTATAAAAACATGAGGTCCACCGTAAGAGACAGGTAATGGGCTCTGACCCCCTTTTCCGCATCCTCCAAGGCCTCCAAACATCTGCCGATCATTTGCAATCATTGAAATATTTTTTAAAGTGGTAAAAACATTTCCCGAAAGGACAACATCTCGAAACATCTTCCCAAGCTTGCCATTTTTTACTCTGTAACCATAACCTGCTGTAAAGGTAAACATCTCAAGATTTGTCTGGCCTCCTATAACATCAAGGGCATATATGCCATCATCCATAGCTGCAAAGAGATCATCTTTCTGATAAGGTCCATTTTCTATATATGTATTGGTCATTCGCACTATTGGCTGGCGCATAACACCTATTGCTCGTCCATTGCCTGTAGTCTCTTCATTCATCTTAAAGGCTGTTTCCCTTGAATGGAGCCTGCCTGTCAGTATTCCATTTTTTATCAGGTAGGTTTTTTGAGGTGCAATTCCCTCATCATCAAAAGGGATATATCCAGATAAAGATTCAATTCCTCCATCATCTACAACTGTGAAATCTGGCAAGGCAAACTCTCTGCCCAGAACCATTTGCTTTCTCATGGACTCATTCTCATAGACAAAATCTGCCTCGGATAGATGCCCAAAGGCCTCATGAATAAAAACTCCACTTAACCTCGGATCTGCAATTATATTATAAACTCCTCCAGCAAGAGGCTCTGCTTCAAGCATATCAATGGCAATTTTGATAACCCTCTCTGCCATAGCCTCACGATGACGGACGATTTCAAATCCACCATATCCAGAGATTGAATCATGAAAGGGTTGTATAATTGTTCCATCTTTTGCAACAGCAGTCAATGATATTCCACAGTGCATTCTATCATAAGAAAGCTGCGTCCCTTCACTGTTCAGGTAAATATATTTGCCAGTGGACTCTCTGTAGATAGACTTCGTGGTCTGTATCTTTGGAGAATTTTTTATTATATCATTATATTTAGAAATAATCTCAAACTTCTCTTCAAAAGAAATTGATTTTAGATCTTCCACAAAGGGTGTTGAAAAATTTTTTACAGAAGCACTGTATTTTGCAACCCCGGACTTACCTGAAGGGCTTAAGGAGGCACAATCCATTGCGCTTTTTACAAAGCTCTCTATATTAGAAAGATCGTTGAATGTTACAAATCCCCATGATCCATTTTTCAAAACTCTCACAGAACCTCCAACAACTTCTCCAGAGGAGATGGAATCCACCTGATCCATTGCCAGAGATATAGACTGACCAACACCTTGAGTTAACCTGATTTCTGCAAAATCGCACTTTAAATTTTGCAGCAAAAGGCTCAACCCCGAAGCAATTTCTTCCAATTGTGACATAAAAACCTCTAAAATAGCTAAATGCTTAACAAATGATTAAAAAATTAACTCCCAATGTCAAGATTTAAAAAAATACCTAAGTGCTATATTTGACTCCTATATTCAAATTCAAAAATTTACCAGTATTTACCCCTTAACTTTTTTAAAATAAAAATACTCTATTATCCCCACCCCCGAATGCGGCGGAGATAATATTTTCTTAATTTTACACTAAAAATTATATTTAGGAATAATTAGTGAAAATTTACAAAAAAATCTTATCAATATTTAAAAAGTTACCGATATTATAGCAAAACATGAACAAGGAGGTTCATGAGATGAATATCAACTTGAATAACAACTACTTTCCGGACTTAATTGCAAGCAGAGGATCTGCCCAGGGAGGAAGGGATGTTATTATCGCTACTCCTGCAACAAAGAATGATCTAAATATAAGCCAGAAAGAAATAGAGCTTAAAAGGGAAATCCTTGAAGAAACAACTATGGATATAAATGAGATCAAGAATTTTCTATTTATGCTCATAGGCTCAGAAATAAAGCTAAAACCGGAAAGTGAGGCAACCGGAAAATTGGTTAACAGGATGGCCTGAGGACTTTCCTGTTAACCTTCTAAGCTCCACAAAACGCTCCATTTTTTCAAATACCCCAAAAAATTTATTGACCTTTAAGAATAAAATTTTATTTTTTTAAAAAATAAAAACACATTATTTATTTTAAATTATATAGATAATAAAAAATTCCTGTATTTCCGTTATTTTTACGATAATGTTATATAAATAATAAATTTGCTGGTTCTATCAAAAATAAAGGTGTATATGAGCAAGGAATTACAGGACAAAGCAGAACAGATGATTCAGGAATTAAATGAAGCCTTGATCCCCATAAGAGAAGAGCTTGAAAGGCTTAGATCCATGGGCAATAAAAATACAAAGGGACGTAAAATATAGGTTTAATCTCTTTAAAAGCACAAATTTGAATACAATAATTATACAATCTATGAGGTAAAACCAATGCCACCTAAAGGCGAAAAAAGGAAGCAACAAATAATAGATACTGCCAAAGAAATGTTTCTAACAAAGGGCTTCCAGAGCACTCACATTGGGCAGATCTGTGATCATCTTGATATTGCAAGAGGAACTGTATATCAATACTTCAGCAATAAAAAAGAAATCTTATATGCAATTCTTGAAAACGTCTGTGATGATATTGAAGAGGTTCTTGATCCAGATGATCTTAAAGACTTTCTGGATAAAAAGGCAGATAGCAATAAGATTATAGATTTTGTCGATAACAGAATAGCAGCCTGCCTTTCCATTTTATCAAATGAGCCAATTGTTATCAAATTAATATACAGAGACATTTCCGGTATTGATGATGAGGTATCTGACAAGGTTTCTGTTTTTATTGCACGGGTCATTGAAATAATTTCAAAGGAGATTGAAACCTTAAAAAAATTCGGAGTTTACAAAAGAGATATTGAGCCATCTGTTGCTGCATCAATGCTTGTAGGTGCAATCATGATGATAATGTATCAATTTATCAAAAAAAATCAAACTTCCCTTGACAAAACCATAACCAAGGCTATTGCAATAACATATCTTCATGGAGTTTACGAATAAAATTGAAGCTATCGAAATTAGTAATAGCCCTATTTTTAATTGCTACGGGGAGCCTTTCTTCCTTTGCCATGGAGCAAAAGAAGATTATTAAAGCAATAATAAAAGGCAAATCTCCTGCTTATGAAGAAGCTCTTTCTTATATAAAAGAAAATCATCCAGAAGACATTCCATCTCTTCTGAGAGATGAATATCTCGATGATGACGATTCTCTCGTGAGAATGAGAATTATCGAAACTCTAAAACTTTATCCATCAACAGAGATCGCAGGTACATGGATAGAAATACTTAGCAAAACCAACAACTCCAAAATTGAAATAGATCTTCTTGAATATCTACATACTGAGAAAATTTTTACTCTCCATATAGCTGATAAACTTATCTCACCATCAACTGAGGTTAGACAAAAAGCTGCATCGCTCCTCAAAAAAGAAGGGAACGACCGAATTCTGCCAAAGCTCTTAATTTTAAGCAAAAGCCAAAATCCTGTTGAAAGAATTTATCTTTTAGAGGCTCTAAACTACCTCTATGATGTAAGATTCAAAAATCTTGTAATATCCTTCCTTAATGATGAAAATAAATCTGTCAGGATATATGCAATAAAGTGCGCCACAGAAAATGAGATCAAAGAGTCTTTAACGAAAATAAAACAGATTGCAAAAAGCGATGAAAACTTAGAGGCAAGAAAAAGAGCTATTGAGGCAATTGCTTTATTTAAAGATACTCAATCTGCACCTATACTTTTGTCCATAATCAAAGAAGGGAATAAAGAACTCACTCTGACATCAATTCAAACCCTGAGGATTTTAAAAATCTCCTCGGCTGCTGCAACTTTATCCCAAATGCTTGAAACAGAAAAAGATGACGATATAAAAAAAGCTATCCTTGATTCAATAATCACCTTTGGCAAAAGCGGCAATATATCTGGAATCACCTTTATAGCAAAATCAGAAAAAAATTTTGATATTAGAATAAAGGCCATATACTGCCTCGGGGTTATAAGTGAAAAGGAGCAGGCCTTTAATGCCCTCATTGACTGTCTGAATGACAACGACTACAGAATCAGAGCCGAGGCTTGCAACTCTCTTGGAAACTTAAGGCACGCTCAAAAATCAGAAATACTTCTTAATCAACTCAAAAATGACTCCTCAAGGTATGTCCGCACTGCTGCTTTATTTTCTTTGCAGCGCATCAAAAACTCAAAGGACATAATTCATTTATTTGACATATACTCCAGTGAAAAAGATCCTGTCCTGCGAGAGCTATTGAGAGAATACCTGAGAGAATACATTCAAAAGGTCTCACTATAGATTCCACAATCTATCTCTCAAGCCAGTCATTCTCTCCATAGGCCTTTGAGACATTTCTTTTATAGTTTTTAGATCTGCAGCAATAATAACTTTTTTCTTTGCTCTTGTTATTGCAGTATATAAAAGCTCCCTTGTCATAATCAGGCTTTGACTCTCTGGTAAAACAACAATCACCTCATCAAACTCCGAACCCTGACTTTTATGCACAGTCATTGCAAAAGCTGTTTCATGCTCTGGCAGCCTTGCGGGACTCACTTTAAATTCAGAACCATCTGACCTTTCAAAAATTGCCTTAAAGTCTTGCCCATCAGAGGCAATAACTCCTATATCTCCATTAAAAAGCAAAAGATTATAATCATTGCTTGTTATCATAATAGGTCGTCCAGGATAAAAATTGTTCCATGGAGCAATGATGTTTTCCATTGAAAGAATATTCTCTGCCAATCTATTCATAGCTTGCAATCCATATATCCCGACCCTTGTGGCAGTGAGAATACAACAGCCTTTTATAAACGATAAGATTTCTTCATGAATTGCTCCAACATGAAAAGTAAAATTTAAAGCCTTCTCCCTATAAATTTTTTTGATTTCACTATAATCACATTTTATAATAGATATATCCTCAAGATTATGCTCTCTGGCTAAGTTTTCTATTTCTTTTGTATCACCATTCCTTACGGCAATGGAAAGCCTTCCTATGCCACTATCACTGCCAAATCTGTAACTTTTTTTTAGTATTGTCAAAGCATCTGCAAGAGCTGTTGCATTTTCATCAATGTCTATTTGATCCTTATATGACTGACCTATATGGGAACAAATTTGACCAGCAAAAAGAGAGCTATATCCATGAATTTTTCCTCTATCACAAATATCTCCAAAGACAGCACCTACCTCAACAGAGGCCAGTTGATCTCTGTCTCCAAGAAGTATTATCTTTGAATCTTCTTTTAGTGCAGAAAACAATCTATACATTAAAGCTAAATCTGCCATAGAACACTCATCAACAACAATGACATCATAATCAAGAGGATTGCTCTTGTTGTGTATAAATTCATGAGAGCCAATTCTTGTTCCAAGCAGCCTATGGATAGTAAAGGTTTCTGTTGGAATCCTTTGGGCAATTGTCTCATCTATATCAAGGCTTTTAATTTGAGATGCAATGGAATCCTTTAATCTTGAAGCAGCCTTACCTGTGGGAGCTGCCAGAGCTATCTTTAAGTCATGATTTTGATCAAGCATAAGTGCTATTATTTTTAAAACAGTGGAGGTTTTCCCTGTGCCTGGACCTCCAGATATTACAGAGAAGTTAAAACTCAAAGATGATATAGCTGCAATAGCCTGCCAATTTATCTCATTATCCAATGCAAATAATTTGCAAAAAAGCGATTTATTAATTTTCAGATCTGCCGCATGATTTTTATTTGAGAGTTTATTTTTAATCATCTCTGCAAGCCCATGTTCAAAGAAAAAATATTTTTCAAAATAAATTCGATCAAGATCTAAAATTAAAGGGAATCTTTTTGTTGTTGAGCCTGCAACCTCACTTTTATTAAGCACAGACAGTATTTGTTTTATAGAAGGGATTTTTATAATTTCATCAGACAACCTCTCATCAAGTAACTCATTCAGATCCTTTCCCGCAATCTTTTCAATCTCAAGGCATATATCACCTCTCCTTATTCTGTAAGAAAGCAAAGCTACAAGAATATAAATGATATCCGATTTATCTCTACTATTGCTATATATAAAATCAGCAAGATATATATCAATCTTTTCAAAAATCTCTGAGGATCTTATTTTTTCAATCAAAGCACTCATATTAAAACTCACCAGTGAAAAGTTTATCCATATTATTTATTACAGAACTATCTGGCAGATCATAAAATATGCCATTGCCATTTTGAGATATACCGCGCACAAATATATAAAAAACCCCTCCAAAATTTTTATCATAACTATAAATACTTCCCATTCGCCACTTGAGATATCTATGAAGTGCCAGTGTATATATATGATACTGCAAATAATAGTTATGCAAGGACATCTCTGATTCAATATTATCCTGAGTATAAAACTCCAGAAGATTGGACTTCCAGTCAATTATATAATATCTATCCCCTACCATAAAGAGTAAATCTATGAATCCTTTCATCAAACCAGCAAAAGTCTCATCATTGTCAGACAGTATATTATAAATCATCCCAGAATATGAAGGAGCATTGTGAAATATTTTTCTGAATTCAGAAAATAAAAATCCATTAAGTGGGAAATTAAATTCCAGTTCGCTGATGCGATGAGATTTATCAATAGATGAAAGTCGTATATTCGCCTCTGGTAAAGGACAATCTGTTGTGGCTATAAACATATTTTTTAGATAATCTACCCATTTATCATCAAATCCGTATTTTCTCAACAGAGGTCTTATAGTCTCAGTGAGCGTTACATCATCTCTCTGGTTAAAATCAAGCTTCTCAAAGATCTCATGGATGCAAAGCCCAGCTTTTGCTCCTGAGGGAAAAACTTTATCCTGGATATCTAAAAAATTTTTTGTATAGGGTTCTGTTTTTTCATCACTGAAACGGCTTGCCATAGAGCTATAGCTTTGAATAGACCAATTTTGTTTAATTGACCCAGTAAAAATTTTACATTGCAAATTTTCAAGGGGTATTGCCTGTGCGGTAGAGCTTATATTTATACCAGCTTCTCTAAGATAAGAAAACTTTATATCGCCACCGGACTCTTTTTGAAGATGACCTAATGTATTTATTATTTGATCAAAATTAAAATTTCCCTTACTGCAATCTGACGCAAGAATATAGGCCAGAGCTGAACTGTAAAATTCTTTATGATTAATTATATAAATCCTGCACTGAGATTTTGCCCTTGTCAATGCAACATACATAAGCCTCAAATCCTCAGCAAGCCTCTCTCTCTCTGCCATAGGTTTAATCTCTCCATCATCGTCCCCTATAAACATAACAGGCTTATTACAGGCTTCTGGATCGTGATAGACAAAGAAATCCTCGGATAGCTTGCCTATATCAGATAAATAAGGACAAAAGACTATTGGATACTCAAGGCCTTTACTGGCATGCATTGTTATAATATTGACAGCATCTCCATCTAAATCAATCCGTTTGTTAAATTCTTCTCCAGAAAGTTCATTAGCAACAGCATCCTCAAACCATAAAATCAATTCATCCGGTGAATATCTATCTTCAAAGGAAACCTTGTTCAGTATCTCTGCAATGTGCATAATATTTGAAAAAACACTGGTCCCCTCTTCCCTTGCAAGGATCCTCACTGTGATGTTCTCTTTATCAAGAAGCATCATAAACATAGTCATAAATCCCCTGTGGAGCCATAAATCCCTGTAAAAATAAAGTCTCTCTGTAAATTCTGAAATAAAATTCTCACCTTCATTTGTTTTCCTGTGTATAGCAAAAAGCTCGAGAGAATTCTTAGCCATAAGCTTTGTAGCAAGAGCTTTTTTTACAAGGGAAATCCTTGAAGGAAAAGCAATGGCAGATAAAAGAATTAGAACTTCCCCTGCCTCTTCTGTTTTAAAAATACTTTCATGCCCACGCATAACAGATGGGATATTATATCTTGAAAGTACTTTTTTTATCTTCGTGGCCTGATGATGAGTTCGCACCAAAATTGCAATGTCTGAGGCCTTAATCCTTTCACCTGTAGAAAAATAAAACCGATCTGAGGTAAGGCTTTGAATATCACAGAGAATTTTTTTAATTACAAGATCTTCCTGTATCCCTTTTGAATTGTTGCCAGGCAAGTCAGGTAAAAATATGTCAATAGCTGGCTGAGTTTTATTCTCTGACACAAGTTGCTTTGCATCCTTAGCACAAGGTTCCACTGCATTAAATTTGATCTCATCCAATATAAAAGGATTTTCTTTTATGGAGAATAAAAGATTTATAGACCTAACAAGCTCAGGTGTGGATCTGTAATTATAATTGAGTGTATATCGTTTGCTAACATTTTTTGAGGCATTGATATAAGAGAAAATATCTGCTCCTCTAAATTTATATATGGCTTGTTTTGGATCCCCTATAAGAAAAATAATACTCCCTGTTTTTATAAAAACTTTATGAAAAATTTCATACTGGAGATCATCAGTATCCTGAAACTCATCAATTAATGCTGCTTTATATCTTGTAGATATTTTCGATATAAGAGTCTCAGCTTTTAGATCATCTTTGAGAGACTCTGCCAGATCAATAATAAGGTCATTGTATCTCTTTTTGCCTTTATCTTTTTTTAATTTATCCCATTGAGTATCAATAAAAGTAAAAAGCTCATACCTCAATGCAATAGCATATTTTTTAACAAAGTCCGAAATTTTTTCATAACACAAATGCACTTTGCTCATAAAATTAAAAAATGTAATACTATCAGGAATTCCTTTCCCTTTCAATATATCTTTTGATATTCCTTCCAGTGTAAGCCTTTGTAAAGATTCAGAGAATTCATTATAGATAAAAATAAAACCATTTTCCATGAATTGATTTAAAATTTCGAGATAGTCATCAGGTCTTTTTGCAATTTTTGTATTTCCCTTAAAATTTTCTCTACACCTTATAAAATTTTCTATATCTATTCTTTCCATTTGCCATGCTGCTTTTGTCTCCTGGAAGGCTTTGTCAAAAGATGAAAGCATCTGTAGGAACTCCTCCTGAGCTGGCAGCTCTTCCTTTGGTTTGATGATAAGCTCTGAAGAAAGTGGCCTCCTTATATAAAGTGAAAAGAGCTTTGACGGATCAAAATATTCCATTGCCATAGTTGCAAGGCTTTCTGGCAATGTATAAATTTCTTTTCTAATAAAATCTTTAATAAGCCTTTCAATTATTAAATCATCTGTAACTATCTCAGTTAAAAAAAGCTCTTTACTCTCAAAGGCTCTCTCTGAAAGAACCTGTTGACAAAAGGAATGGATGGTATAAATTGATGCCTCGTCAAAAGTCTTTAATGCGCTCCTAAGTCTCTGGACTACAGTAAAATCATCTTTTGCACTAAGAATAATTTTTTTTATATTTTCATCTATATCCGTTGTGTTTTCTTTCTCAGACAAAACAGAGGTTAAAAACTCAAGGGCTCTTGCTATAGTATCCCTTATTTCTTTTCGCAATTCCATTGTAGCAGGAACAGTAAAGGTTACAACTAAGATCTCATTAACAGAAAACTTAAGCTCTACAATCATTCGTAAAAAAAGCATTGTTATATTATATGTCTTCCCTGTTCCAGCACTTGCCTCAATGAGATTCGCTCCAGATAATGGAACAGAGCATACATCAAAATTTTCCATGATTAAAACTCCTCCTTAATTCTATAGGGGATTTCATAGACAATTTTTGCATATCGAATAAAATCCTCATCTAAGGTATAACTATCACCAAAGACCTTCCTCACATAGGAATTAAAGGCATCACCACTTTTATTATAATCATTTTTAAAATTACTTATTGCAGAGGCAAGAGCTTTGTTCTCATCATGTTTTTCGATATATTGAGATACAAAATTTCCAGAGCTCTCTGGAAATAATGGAACAGGGCTTTCCATGCCAATTACATAAATATCCAGAAGATCTTTAATTATATCAAAAGCGGATTTTTTTTCATCAAATTCATTTCCTTTAAAAGAGATGGACTTATCCTCTGCTACAAATGAAGTGGAAACATTATCCTTAACAGTAGAGACAATAAGGTGATAAATCCATGCCTTCAAGATATCCTTAGGCCTGAGCTTGCCCACTCTGAAAAAAATTTGCCTTTCTCCATAAAGAGTATACTTTGCTGATATATTTATATCACCAATAGTTCGACTCACCGCCTCTTGAATCTTATGACCAGAAATATCAATCTTACGTAAAAGACTTTCAACAGAAAGATAATTCTTTTCATAAAAACCTCTGGCAAGAGAGGCCTGTGGCAAATTGCCACTTTTGGCTAAGAATTTAAAAATTCTTTCTTTATCAAAATTCCTAAGACGCAACTCCTGTATACTTGATTTTATATTATAAGTTGCAATATTATCAGGTGAAAAATCCTCCTCATCCTTTATTTCAGATATATTAATATCCAATTTAACGCCGAGTCTTTTCTTCAAAACGTATTCCGCAGGATTTGATAAAAACACCACCAGATCATCTACATTTATATTTTTCTCTTCATCTGTAAGTGGTGGAAGAGATTCAAAAAAGACCTCATTAATTCTTTTACCAAGAAAAGACTGAGCTTCTTTTTTTCGTAATAATGAATATGTAAAGATTTTATTCTCTGACAAAAAATATTCAGGATGATAGGCTTGAAGTTTATGCTTTGTAAATATATAATTCAAAGGGGAAATTCTATCTGCAGTGATATAATTTTTTTCTATATATTCAATCAATTCACTTACAACAACTGAAGGATTATATTCCTTCCCTGTAACAATATCCTGACCAACAAAACTTATATAAAGATTTTCTCTTGCGGATATTACCGTTTCTAAGAATAAATATCTGTCTTCATCTCTGATATTCCTATCACCTCTACGAGGTTTTAGGGAAATCAAATCAAAACTCAGAGGCTTTGATTTTCTTGGAAAAGAATACTCATTCATGCCAACAAGACATATAACCTTTGCGGGTATGCTTCTCATGGGAAGCATTTCGCAAAATGTTACATGACCTGTAATAAAGTTTTTCCCTCCCCTCTCTGTGGCAGTAAAGCTTTTTAAATACTCCATCACAGGATAAATTGTGATCTCCTCATCAAATCCTGACTCGTTACTAATAGCTAAAAGTTTTTCAATAGCCTCTCTCAATGGACGTATATCATTATAAAATTTCTCTTCATCAAAAAATGTGGATATTATTTCACCTATAATCTCAGCCCATAGAGCCAGTGTAAAGCTGCCCTGTGTTTTTTTATAAAAATAAAAAAGCCTATCTAAAAAAAATATAAATCTACCAAGAACCTCTCTCTCCCCACCTTCAATAGCAGAATATGGCAATATATCAAAGACAAGTTCATCCCCATGACTCATCATTGTTCCCAGTAGCATTCTTTCTACGCCATAGGCCCATGTATTTTCTCTAAGAGCAGCAAGCCCGAGATCCTCTTTATATTTTTCATCAATTCCCCAGAAGATATTGCTTTCCCTTACCCATAGAGATATCTTCTCAACATCATCTGAGGAGAAGTTAAACTTCATAGCAATTGGCTCATACATGAGAAGAGAAAGCACCTCAGAAGCCGAAAACCTGCTATCATCAATAGACAGAATTTTAAAAAATGCAGTGATAACAGGGCTTTCTGATATGAGTTTTCTATCTATAATTGAAAATGGTATCAGAGGAATGCCCTCCTCTGTTGCGCCGAATACTCCCTGTATATATCCACTGTAGCTTTCTATATCTGGAGTCATAACCACTATATCCTGAGGGGCAAGATCATGATTATTATTAAAAAGATCCACTATATAATCTCGCAAGACCTCCATCTCTCTCATGGGAGAATAACAGGAATTTATTGTTATACTTCTGTCTGCCTTTATTTCTTCCTGATGGTTATCATTTAACTCTCTTCTGTTTGCCATAAAGAGTATGTCTTGCTGAATCTTATGCAAAAGTGTGAGATTTACAAAAGATTCAAAGTCATCAAAGTATTCCTTAAGAACAAGCTCCTGAGAGGAGATATACAGAAAGTTTAAAAAGTCTCTGCCAGATCTTCCCCATGATGCAAGGAGGCTATTGCCACGGTCAATATGCTGAAGCTCCTCAAAGTCTTCACCTGTTATTAGCTTTCTTGCATACTTTTCAGATTCACGCCTGTATATGTTGCTTATCTCCTTTTCTGTGGACAGATTCATCCACTCCTCCTTGCAAGGATTGAGCATATAAAAATAGACATCACAGAAAAAAGAAGCGGCCCTTAATAAGTTGAGATGAAAAAGAGGCAGATAGGATATCCCAAAACATGTAATTCTTTTTGGGAAATCCTCAACTCTTGCAGAGTTATCCAAAAGTGAATCAAAAATTTCTTTCAAAAGAAGAGCGGGATTTTTAACAGCCATATTAGCCGTAATTTCTTTCCATAAATTCCCCTGCCACTTTTCATCCTGTGATATATTGCCTTTTCCCCACCGCAGAATCATATCAGGACGAAAGGTAATATACTGATCCATAGTATCTGCAATTCTATAAGAGATCTGGTATTCCCTTATATTTTTATCATCACCATCTATATAGCTAATGATCTCTTTATACAGATTATCATTTCTGTGTTCCCTCAAAAATTTCATAACCTTCCATGTGAATATGTCCTTATCAAAAAAACGTTCATCTGGAATATCACGATAAAAAGATTTTATTATCAAAGAGGTAAGTCGATTAGGAAAAAGATAATCAAAGTTAGACCACACACCAAGCTCTCTGCTCATCTGTGTAGAAAACCACTGACGCATACCAATACTTTGAACAACAATTAATTCTGGACACATTGGGGGAAGAGGGTCTTCCTTAAAAATTTGACAGCAGTGCTTTGCAAGCTCTTCAAGTCGATTTGAAGTTATAAGATGAAATGCCATAGTTATTGACCGTGAAAAAATTATTTTTTTTATTATAGCATTTCACAAACTATTTGTAAATAGTTTTCTTAGCAAAATTTAAAATCATTTATTATTTTCAAATATAATTTCATTTTTATCTGGAAGAAGTATTATGCTTCTTCCAAGGATCTTCTAAATGCTATAGGGGATATTGCCCATAGAATAAATTGGAAAGTTGCTTTAAAAAATTAAAGAGATACTCTTCTATGGTCAAATCACAAAGAAAATTTATTGAAAAAAACATAGAATTTTCTTTTCTTGGTTAATATTAATTCCTTGATCTTTTTATGGAATAAAATGCTTCTTTTTGATTATTATTTTAAATAAAAAAGGAAAAATTATGCTTTTTAACAAAAACGAAATAAAGCTTCACTATACCCTTGCAGAGTCAGAGGACGGTTTCAACAATCTTATATTAATTCACGACAATGGAATGTCCTCAAGAATCTTTGATACAGAGATCAATTTTTATTCTACATACTTCAACACAGTGACATTTGACATGACCGCTCACGGTAAATCACCAAATGTAACTGACTTTGATAATTACTGGACAATGAATGCCTCTGCTATTTTAAAAATATGCGAAAAGCTTAAAATTAACAAAGCATCTATAATAGGCACAGGCTCAATGGTTGCTATGAATATGGCATTGATAAAACCTGGATTTGTAAAGTCCATCATCGCAGAATCTTTCCCTGGGATTTCTCCAGACGAGGCCTATATAGAACACCTCATTTCCTTCAGAGAAAAAATTCAGCACTCAGATCTAAAAAATAAATATCTAATGTGCAACGGATCAAAATGGGAAAAGATTCTAAAGGAAGACACTGAGATGCAAATAGATTTTGCAGAAAGAGGGGGGAGTTTTATTCATGGATCTCTTGAGGATATAAACTGCCCTATTCTACTTACTGGTAGTTACGGCTATGACCTGCTACCAGATATTGAACAGCGAATATCAAAAGCTGCAGAGAGCTTAAAAAAATGCCAGATTCACTTCTTTAGCAGCGGGAAATATCCAACATTTTTAAGCAAAAACGACGAATTCCGAGCCCTATCTCTCAATTATATAATGGAATAATTTTTGAGATGTCATCTCACTTCAGGTCAAGAGAGATGACATCTCGTTTAATACAATATAGGTGCTCATGCAATTGTGGTACAGTAGTTATGATATATGCTGTGGTATTTAATCTAAGGTAATCACAACTTATAGGGCTTATCAAAGCTTTTATCCAGAGCATTGTTTTTCTTTAGAAGATAATCCCACAGAAAAGAATTAACCATTGGGATAACCTGTTTTATATTTTCATGAGATAACTGCTCTGGATATGCAAGCTTATCAAGTAAAGATTGATCGAGCTTGCCACTCATGCCATAGCTTTTTCCAATCTGATAAAATCCTGCAAAGACCTTTTCAACTAAGCCTTGAGGTTGCACAGCAAGGCCCTCGCATCCTCCTTTGCATATTGTTCCATTAAATTTAGCTCCAAGTTTTGATGAGAGCTTTTCGCAATAGCGTGCTACAAAGCGAGTATGGTGAGTTTCCGGGAAACCGCATTGAATCATAAACATTAAAGAGAGATCTGGATTTTTATATGAGCACTCCTGCAAAGCTTCAAATAGTTCTTTTACACTCCCAGGCATTGCATCAACATAGAGAGGAAATGCAATGAGAAGATTTTTAGACCTCAAAAAGAGTTCCTTTGATTTTTCAAATAATGGCCGATCCCCTATAGAGTGAATAAGTTCAACTGAGTTACCTTCTGTTTCCATAAAACCATTTATAAAATGAGAAAGCAGTTTCTCTGTATTGCCAGATGCCCCTCGTGGTGAGCCATTAATTATTGATAATTGCATTTGCAACCTCCTCTGGAGATGATGTAGTGAGTTTTAAAAACTTAAGCTTGCTCTGGAGATTAAGAGCGGATCTTTGAAAAATATCCCTTATTATTTCGATATCCTCATCATCTGTGTCTTCCATTTTCTCCAATAAAAGAGCCAGTTCAGGGTAAGAATCATATCTTTTCATGTGATGCACCTCTCCAGCAACATCCTCCAGATAGGGGTGTATGAGTGGAATTACTCTATCCAGTGCATTTTTTGCAATAGCAGATGGGTAGCCCATAATAATCGGCGAGACAAGAATAACAAGATCTGCATGTATAAATTCGCGACATATTAAATCACCATCATCTTTAAAAACACACACTCCAGGAGTCTTTACCCAGCAGTTGAAGCAGCCTCTGCATGGAGAAAATTTCATATCCCTGAGCTTTAATTCACTAACTGAGCATTTTCTGTTTTCTAAAATTTTTGATAAAGAGGAAATAAAATTATCAAGTGATGAATTTTGATTGTTGCCATTGAGGAAGAGAACTTTCATATTTGCCTCGCAATATGCATATTGTTTCATAATCATTAAATAACACTTGTTATTTGTCAACACAAATCAAGGGCTGGAAAATATTTTTTTCTTGCCAATGAGCTCTTATAAATAAAAAATTCACTTAAACGAGGTGACTATGAAAACACGAAAACTTGGAACAAGTGAACTTCAGGTAACAGAGCTAATACTTGGGACATGGGCCATAGGTGGCACCATGTGGAGTGACTATGATGAAGCTGGTGCAAAGGAGGCAATAAAGACTGCAATTGATTGTGGTATAAACTGCATAGATACAGCACCAGCCTACGGTGCAGGCCATGCAGAGGAGTTGATTGGAGAGATTGTCAAGGGTGTGAGGGATCAGCTTATAATAGCCACAAAATGCGGCCTAAACATTGAGGGCAGATACGAAAAGATATTAACTCCAGAATTTATTATGCACGATCTTGAGATGTCCTTAAAGCGCCTTAAGATGGATTATGTAGATCTCTACCAGATTCACTGGCCAGTGAATGATGTCCCCATTGAGGTATCAATGGAGGCCTTGATGAAGGCAAAGCAGCAGGGTAAAGTGAGATACATAGGGGTTTGCAATTTCTCTGGCAAAGAGCTTGAGGCTGCCATTAAATGTGGTGAGGTTGTGTCTTTACAGCCAAATTATTCTCTCCTTGAAAGGGATATTGAAAAGGACTCAATGCCTGTGTGCAAGACCTATGGAGTAAGTATAATATCCTATGGCTCAATTGCAGCAGGGATGCTCACAGGAAAGTATAAGGAGCACCCTACTTTCAAAAAAGGGGATGCACGAAATTTCTTTTACAGATACTTCAAAAAGGAATATTGGCCTGCTGTAAAAAGAGTTGTTGACGAGGTTGAGGCTATTGCAAAAAAATACAGCGCCAGACCTCATCATGTTGCCCTTGCATGGATTTTATCTCACGATGTTGTAGCAGGAGCAATATTTGGCGCACGCAATGGAGAGCAGGTTAAGGATAACTTAGCAGGTGCAGAGATTAAATTGTCAAAGGATGATATAGAAAAATTAAATCATATTTCAGAAAATATTTACAGTTAAAATTTTTCTCTGTGGAAAACTTCCACAGAGAAAATCTTTTTTATATTTGTTTTAAGTTAGAAGGTATCCTTTTACTTTCATTGCCTCAATTATAAGCCTTGCAGTTTCTTCCACAGAAAAGTTTGCATCATTGATTGTTAAATCGTAATTATGTATATCTGTAATATCTATCTTAAAGAATTCCTTCATGTATTCTTCTCTCTGCCTTGTTTTTTCGGCTATGAGCTTTTGAGCATCCTGCTTGCTTAGCTTCATCTCCTCGGATATCTTTTCAACACGGACATTCAAAGGTGCAATCAATCGTACATGAAATCCTCTGGAGAAATTCTTTGTTATCATTGTTGAGCCTCTTCCCACAAGAACAACATGGCCATTTAATGCAAGAGTCGCTATTGTCTCCACAAGCTTTTTATGTATTGCCACCTGAGGCGGAAAGGAACTAAAACTTGTCTGAATCATATCTGTGAGTTTATTCCTTGCCTGAGATGTGAGAGTTTCTATAAGAGATGAGGATAATCCTGTGTCTTGCATAAGTTTTTCCAGAAGATTCTTATTATAAGCTGCCCATGGAGGATTTGGATTTTGAGAATTGAGAATTTCCACAATTTTTTCTGCAATCTGATACCCATTGCAGCCATATTCTCTGGATATTGTAATAAAGGGCAGCTTGTTAGATTTAATTGGCTCATGTAGCTGCTCCCTTTGCTTTTTCCAGAAAGTGACCTGTGCTGTGATATATCTGTCTATTGCTCCTGTCATATCATAACCCCTTTTTTGTGTCTTTATTATTCATAACTTTAAGATAATGAAAAAAATAGATTTTTTCAATAGAATATTATTTTTTATAATAAAAATTCAGCAATAATTCCTAAAAATATCTTTTAGTGAAATAAATACTGTTTTTAATATCAGCATTTTATTCCATATAAATACTTAAGGACTTAATATTGAATTTCAGCAGTATTTATTTCCTTAACTTATTTTAAAATAAAAATACTCTATTATCTCCAGACAGGGAAGGCGGCGGGAGATAATAGTTTCTTGATTTTAAACTAAAAATTACATTTCGGAATAATTACTGGAGTTTCAATGTAAATTAATGAATTGTATTCATAGACAAAGAGGCATAAGGTTTTTCCTGGATAAAAAATTCACAGAAGATAGTGATAAAAATCTGAAAACTATCTTTCCAAAAAATTTTTCAGATCAAATGTAATAAAAAAGGGCAGACTTTCTGCCCTTAATGCAATATCTTTTTGGTGATAGTTTAAGTACCCGCAACAGCATAAGGAATCTCTGATGGTTCCTGTGTATGCTGTAAGCGGAATAATCTACCCTTGATCAATTTTTTACACTTTGGTGAACCACAACAACATTCAAAGGATCTAAAAAGCACATCCTCTGTTGTTTCGTAATCCATTGTAAGAAAATCACCTGGCTTGATTTCTTTGATGGCCCTGAAGGTTTGAGTTTCCATATCGCAGCTCATATTTGGATCACAACTGTGAAGCACTTTGCCCATAAAAAAGGGATCATGAAGATGATAACCCGGTTTTAATTGCAAGGTGTAAAGAGTAACTTCATTTAATAAAACACCAGCAAATCTGAAAACAGTTTCACCTGGCTTAAAAGAGCAAAGGGAAATAATCCCCTCTCCCGCCTGCTCTGTTTTTATAATTTTAAACCTATCTTTTGTTGGTTCAAAGGTGAACCGTGGATAAAAATCCGGATAAAACCGGTCGGGAACGTGATCGTCCTTCATTTACTTATCTCCTTAATACAACGTTTTCTTTTATTTCTTCTGGAGAAAAAAATTCCCTGATCATCTTTATGATGATCGCTTCATCAAACCATTTGCAGCTAAACACATCAAGATATAAATCCCTATACATATCATTAGTATGAATCGTAATTGCACTTGTGACTATTAGCTGCACTGCAGAGATCCCTTCTTCAATACCTTCTCCAAACCTTGCAATAACAAGATCTCCGTAAGGCACCATATCAATTGCAGGGACCATTTCTTTAACAAAGCGGGATACAGTAGGTATGTCGAGTAGATTTTCATTACAGGCAACGGCAGTTACCATAAGGTGTTTACCATAGTATTTCTGGCCGTTTACCTCTGCTCGCATATACGCACCCCTGCTTACCAGGCCATCTGGTGATTTGCTCATTTTTAAACTCCTTTAGATGATGAGTCAGATGCAAATTTCTGGCTTTCTTAGGGGCAAAGAAATAACATCCTTTATTCAGAAAGAAACTAAAAGGTATTTCATATAAAAAAGTCAAGAAATAAGTTAGACCTTAAAAGAAAAAATAAAAGTTAAAAATTTTGCTTTTTATAAAAAAATTAGCTTTAAATTTGATTATACTTTTTAATTTATTTTATTTAAAAATAGTTCAACAACAATATATTTTGAGGTTATTTATGAAAAAATTATCAAAATTTTTTGCCTTTATTCTTGTGCTTTTATTTTCTGAAAATTTTTTATCCGCTGCAATTGTTGGTAGCCCCCTCGGCAAGGTCTATCAAAAAAATTCAGCCTCTAAGGAGATTGTCATAGCCATACCAAAGGCTGCTGAAAAGTATCAAATGGGAGATAAACTTGCCATTGTAGTTGATAACAAAGAGGTTGTGCTTACAGTGACTTTCCCAATGATGACTCTTGTAAAAACTAAACTTGACCCTAAATACGCTGCCCTTTTCGACAGAATAAATACAGGAATGCCTGTATACAAATATGGTAAAGATGAAAAAATAATTACAAAATATCACACAGACTGGGATCGAGAATATTTTAACACAGAATACAAGGTTAGGTTTATAAATGAGGTAAGTGCAAGCCAGCTCCCCTATATAAATTATTATTTTAAGGTGGAGTATGATGCAAAAGGTAATATTATAAAATCTACGGAATACAAAAACCAGCAGAGAACAGTTGTTGATTATTACAAAGATGATATGATCATCAAAAAAGAATGGTATCAAACAGGCGGAGAAAAGCTTGAGCGCCTTTATGTATATGATTACTATGAAAACAGATATGTTAAAGAAAAAGGGGAATACGATTACATAAATAATATCAAAAGAATAATAAAGTTCAATGAATCAGGAATTATTGAAAGTGATATACAAACTACTCTGGATGATGAACAGTCAGAGGGAGGCAGAGTTGACATGAGAAGGCAGGTTTTAGAAGGAAGGTTTAATAGAGATTGAAAGGCAAAATTTTTGCCTTTCAATCTTCAACAAGCATCCCCCTTCTCTTCCTCATCTTCATATTTAGCATTTCCACAAAGAGGGAAAAAAATACTGCAAAGTATATATATCCCTTTGGTATCTCGTAATGGAAACCCTCAAGGACAAGCATAAATCCAATTAAAAGCAGAAATGATAAAGCAAGCATTTCCAGAGTGGGATTTTTGTGTATAAAATCAGCAACCTTGCCAGAAAATATCATCATTATAATCATAGATATTATAACAGCTGCAATCATAACAGGTAGCATCTTTGTGAGTCCTATAGCTGTGAGAATTGAGTCAAACGAAAAGACTATATCTATCAAAGAGATCTGTATAATAATAGCCGCAAAGGTTGCTGCATCTTTTGTTTTTAGCTCCTTACCATGGGCTATATCCAGCTTGTGGTGAATTTCAACTGTGCTTTTTGCAAGGAGAAATAATCCCCCAATAGAAAGTATAATCTCCCTTACGCTAAAATTATGAGATAAAATAGAAAATAGAGGAGTTGTAAGATGCTTTACCATCCAGGTTAAAGATGCAAGTAAAATTATACGAAAAACAAGAGCAAGAGACAATCCAAGAATTCGGCCCCTTTGCTTCTGAGAATCTGGAAGTTTGTTTGTTATAATTGAAACAAAAATAATGTTATCAATTCCTAAAACAATTTCAAGGAAAGTCAATGTGACAAGAGCGATTATCCATTCCATAAAGCAATCCTATTTTAGTTTTTGAAATATGTTTATATTTTACTATAAAATACTCTTTATTATGCAACTATATTTTTTTGTATTTACTGTCAAAAAGTCTTTGATATTTTTTGCTATCTGCTATAGTTATGCCATGTTTTTTCGGAATTTTATCAAAACCCTGTTTTTGGTGTTAAATATTTTGCCGACAAAACTTAATTTATGAAAAAATTTGGAGAATAGCATGTATAGCAATGTTACTTTAAATTATGCCTTTGCAATGCTAGGTATGGGCGAGCTTGTGGTTATTTTTCTTATAGTCCTGGTGTTATTTGGAGCAGGAAAGATCCCACGAATTGCAAAGGATCTTGGCTCTGGCATAAGAGAATTCAAAAAGTCAATCAAAGACGAAAAAGATGATGAAGGGGAAAAGAAGTAATCTTTATATTTACATTATCTAAAGTTTAAGGGGAGCTTTTGGCTCCCCTTAACTTTTAGGTGTATGAAAAGTTAAGCTACTTATGCATAACAAGCTCACGTTTTGGAAGCTCTGCAAGATTTTTCTTTATAATCTCATCTGGCATTTCGTAATCTTCCATTTTTCCTTCAAAGTATATTTGATAAGAGGCAAGGTCAAAATGTCCATGGCCTGAGAGGCAGAATATTATTGTCTTCTCTTTGCCTTCTTCATCTGCCCTCTTTGCCTCATCTATTGCTCCCTTAATTGCATGAGCACTTTCTGGCGCAGGAATTATTCCCTCAGTCCTTGCAAAAAGTACTGCAGCATCAAAAACCTCTCTCTGCTGATATGCAACAGCATCTACAATTCCTTCCTTATGCAATTGAGATATTATAGGAGAATCACCATGATAGCGAAGTCCTCCAGCATGGACTGGAGCAGGAACAAACTGATTGCCGAGGGTATACATCTTTACAAGAGGAGTATAATGAGCCCCATCGCCAAAATCCCATGTATATTCCCCTTTAGTTAAGGTTGGACATGCAGAAGGCTCTACAGCTAACATCTTAATATTTTTGCCATCCATTTTATCTGGCAAAAATGGCAGTATAAGACCTCCGAGGTTTGACCCTCCACCGCAGCAGGCAATCAGAACATCTGGTTCAATACCCTCTTTTTTGAGTTGGAGTTTTACCTCTTCCCCTATAATTGTCTGGTGCAACAATACGTGATTTAAAACAGATCCGAGGGTATAATTTGTGTCGTCCCTTTCTGCTGCAATTTCCACAGCCTCACTTATGGCTATCCCAAGAGAGCCAGGGTGAGCAGGATCCTGTTCATAAATCTCTTTCCCATATTTTGTATAAGGAGAAGGACTTGGAATACACTCTGCACCCCATGTTTGCATCATAAGGCGCCTGTAGGGCTTCATGTCATAGGAACACCTTACCATAAAAACCTTGCATGTAATATCAAAATACTGACATGCAAAAGCCAGAGAGCTTCCCCATTGGCCAGCGCCTGTTTCTGTCGTTAGGTATTTTATACCCTGCTTTGCATTATAATATGCCTGAGGCACTGCTGTATTTGGCTTGTGAGAGCCCGCTGGGGATACACCTTCATATTTATAATATATTTTTGATCTTGTCCCAATTTTTTCCTCAAGCCTACCTGCTCTAAACATTGGAGTTGGACGCCACAATGAATATATCTTCAAAACCTCTTCAGGTATTGCAATGAGTTTGTCTGTAATGTTTCCATCCTGTGCAACCAATTCCTTTGCAAATATTCTCTCAAGAGCTTCTGGAGGCAGAGGCGCATTTGTCTCTGGGTTCATTGGTGGCAAAAAAGGCGTTTTCAACTGAATAAGATAAGGGTTTGGATTAAACCAGTGCCTTGGAAGTTCCCTATCCTCCAGAAGTATTTTTCTTTCAATCATTAAAAATCCTCCGACAGTTTATATTTTCATTTGTTTCTATAAAAAGAAACATTGATGTCAATAAAAATTTTCCTCCTGAGAAAAAATTTTCTAAGTGCACTATTATTTGCTTAAATTTATAAATCTGGCGGGTTTTATATACCTTGCAGAGTTTGCAATACCATAGACGCAAACTCTGCACTTTTTGTGTTACTTTATAGAGATTATTACCATTGTAAAAATTCCAAGTATAAGTGAAATTACAAGTGTAAGTTTTAATCTGTCTGTCTTTCGCTTTAGCCTTGTAAGATTAAAAATTATCCCTCCTATGCTTAAAACAACCTGAATTACGAGCAACCCATAGATTATGCTATCTGCCCAGAGGGGACGAACCTGTAATCCTGGTCTGCTTGCTGCAAGTCCTGAGTGAGTAGGATTTGTTATTGCAAATATGATAAACACAATACCAATTATCACCCATAAAAGAATTGATATTCCATTGATCATCTTAAGAATAGCATCTGGCCCTCTTCTTCTCTCTTTCATGGCTTCCTCTTTTTTATCTTTAGTCTTTATTTTTATTTTTATGTTTAAAAACATATATTTTTGTTACAGGACTTCTGACAATTACTTTTTAATGCCTTTAAGCAATAATCCTCCCACAATAAACAGTAAAAGAATGCACAGTATACCTGCTCTTGAATCGCCACTTATATCTGTTGCAATCCCCATTAAAAATGGCCCAAGTATTGTCGCAAATTTTCCAAAAATATTATATAATCCAAAGAACTCAGCAGATCTTGATGGAGGAATAAGCTGGCTATAAAACGAACGTGATAAGGCCTGAATCCCACCCATGGATGTTGCCACGAGGAAGGAGAGTCCAAAAAATGTCACCTCCTTAGCTACTTTACTCTCAAGGGAAGGAAGGGAAAAGGCAATAAGCGTTATAATTGAATATATTATTATGCCTGCAAGTATCATGTTTTTGCTGCTGAATCTCGCTGCAAATTTACCATAAAGAGCTGTAAATGGAAATGCTATTATCTGTATAAAGAGTATTGCAATGATAAGAGAGTTTATGCTCACCCCTGAATCTATTCCATAGGCTGCTGCCATGCTTATTATGGTATCTACTCCGTCAATATAGAAAAAATAAGCAATAAGAAAGAGAAATATATTTCTATGGCTCTTTAACTCACGAAGGTTTTGCCCTATCCTAAGAAGGCTTTCCCTGACCTCACTTTCTGTCTTTTCCAGAAAATATTTTTGCCTAACGTTCTTTATGAGCGGAATAGAAAACATTGCCCACCATAAAGCAGTAATAATAAATACCAGCTTAAATTTTATCAAGTTGTTAAAATCTGTTGCCATCAATATTAAAATTGAAAGTATAAAAGGAACTGTGCTTCCAATGTAGCCCCAGGCATAGCCTGATGCGGATATTTTATCTGATCTTTCTTGAGATGTTATATCCACCAAAAATGAATCATAAAAAATATTTGACGCAGCCCAGGAGATCTTTGCCACTATAAATATGCTTATACATATTAACCATCCTGAGTTACCCCAAAAGGCAAGAGCAATAGTGGCTGCCACACCAGTAAAGAGAAAAATATTAAAAAGCCTTTTCTTGTTGCCCTTATAATCTGCCAGAGCTCCAAGAAAAGGCGAGACTATTGCAACAACAAGAGATGATAGTGAAATTGCATATCCCCAGATTGCAGTTGACTCCCCTTGAGATAAAGGCTTTGATGCTATCTCTTTAAAAAATACAGGCATTATTGCAGTTACCATTATGAGGACAAATGCTGAGTTTGCAACATCATAAAGTATCCAGCTTTTTTCTTCTCTTGTCATATAACTTCCTGAATATTTTTTTGGTTCAATGAAGAATAGCAAAATTTTATTCAAGGTCAACAGTTTTTAATTAAAAAGAGTATGGTTTTTTTAACTTAATCTAAAGTGCATTAATTTAGATTCCATCTAACACATCCCTACTGTTCTTTGTCTGTAAGCTTAAATGTAGCATTTTCTCCTTTACCAAATGTAGTGAATCTTTGAAAGTCTACATCGACCTTTTACAATGGAAATGTCAAATTAAATCTTTACTACTACATATGATGCAAAATGCGGGATTAATTCTGAGACATTTTTATTGTTCCCTTCACATCGAACGAAACCAATTTTTTTATAAATCGTTACTAGTCTTATTCTTCCAAAATCTATATGTAAAAATTGGAGTTTCCATATTCTCGTCGAGATTTACATCAAATATAGATTTAATTGAATCGACGTCTTCTATTTCTTTTTTATCAGTACTTATACCTATTTGAAGTGAAAAGGGTACACCATTAATCACAAAATCATAATAGATATCCAGAGCACCTCCGTCCACTTTAATTTTATTTGGTTTACTTATATCAACATTTTTAAGAATACTACCTTTATAGAAATAAAGAAATTCATGAAATGTTTTCGTCAACTTGCCTTTTTGTGCTTTTATAATGAAATTCGTTTCTGCAACATTCGGCTCTAAATATTTTTTATCTACACAATATTTTAGAAAATCTTTATATGATACATCACCCATAGTTCCCTGAAATATTGGTATTCTCATTTCCTTCCCATCTTTTTCATAAATGAGATTAGAAAATTTTATTATAAATTCATATTCACTGAATAAAACGACAGAACCATCTTTTATACTATTCACTGTATTATTTTCACATATCGCATTTTTATAATTACAACTTATAATGACAACCATACATATTAAGCTGGCGAATTGATACCATTTCAATTTCATTCCAGATTCTCCTTGTTATTTATTATTTGTAGCTACATTATTATTCTTTGTTATAGGCAAATAGCTAGATACGGGTCTTTTACTGTATACTCTCTTTCCATCTTCATTTAATGTATAAAGTTTCATCGTTGATGTATCCACAAAAGTTTTTGTATTCGGGGCTGCTGTATCTTTAATACTTAGAATAACTTTTCCATTTTCAATAAACGAACCTGTAACTCGCATTGAATGAGCAGAACTTGTTGATTTGTTAGGATCAGCACCATAACGGATTTCTGCGGAACCTCCGCTTTTTAATGCCTCTATAATCTTTTTAGTAGCATTATTGCTTAAATCAGGTGTACTACAATCTGTATAACTGTTTGGTATCGATATATTACTGGCATCAACATTTTTTACTGCTGCAACTGCTTTAAGTAAACCAGGATAACTGTCAACCCAATATGCACTCGGATTACCGTCTGAATCAATTCCTATTGAAGGGGGATTTTGATTTTTTGCATAATTATACACTGCACCAGCTTCTTTAGGTGTCAACTCAACACCTAACGCATCAGCTACACAATATACAGTTGTTAAAAATACACATGCACCATACTTTTCAGGCAAGTCGGCAGCCTTCAATTCAGTCATACTCATTTGGTTAATAACTTTCGGGTTCATTGAATTATCTATAGGATCTCCATCCCAACCTGAATCTTCCATAATTTCTTTTGTCGTTTCGGTAGGAATTCCTCTTTTTGCTGCGGCTTCTCTGTATTCAGCCATCTTCTGGTCAGACATAAGTTGATTGAAGGCTAACTGCTCAGAAGTTGATCCTCCTTTTTCTGTATTCTCAGTTTTCCCCTCATCATTAGTAAACAGATGATCGTTAACCCAGTTGCTTGCCTTATCAACCACTTTCCCTGTCTCATCATATATAAGTAAAGCAGTATCTTTAGCTTCACCCAATCCTTTTTCAATCTGAGCTACTGTATTTTTAACTGTTTCTATCGGGCTTGTCACAAAATTAACCGTTGTACTGTCCAATGTAAATCCACCCTGCAGGCCTCCATCCTTTGTGTTGTACTGCGATATTGATGTGTCTCTGTTCAGTTTACTAAGATCTGTTTTCCCATCCATAACTGTTATCTCCCCTTCACCTATTGTGGCAAAGTTGGTCTGCCTCTTATCTGTAAATCCGTAGCTTACGCTTAGGCTCTGTGAATTACTCTTTGGTGCAGCTCCGCCGCTGATATTGCCGCCTCCGTCAAAGTTACTCCCTCTGTCCCTGTCCTTTATATTTCTATACTCTAAACTACCTGTGTCAAGCTTTAATTTGTCTATATCTGATGCTATTACTGCTCCACTAAGGATTGTTTTATTTGCTACATATATATCTACGCTACCACCTGTAAGGTCTCCACCTACATCACTCCCCGGCAGATTCCAGCTTGAAGCCCCTAGCACAAGACCCAGATATTGTTAAAGCTTGCTCTCTTGATGTCTGAGCCGCTCTCTGGTGAGTTATCTGCAGCAATTATCTCAAACCACTGCATAATCATCTTTTTTCTCGGAGGATTTACTCATTTATTTTTATCCTATTTTTCCCCGCTTACATTGAAGCAAAAGAAGTGCCTCAAACGCTCCCACGGTTATTGAGCCTAATCGAAGTGCCCTGGAACTCTTTCACACCCTCGCACATCGCAAATTTTCTGTGTAAAAATTTAATGTATCCCCGGCGACGTCGCTTAACTCAGACATTGTGCAAAATGCGGGAATTGCTGCCAATGAATTCAAAAAATATCTGCCTGTATATTATTAATCCTGTGGTTTAAGAGAAATGAAACAACCAGGCAATTCTTTTTGTAGCATATCAACACCTTTCTGCGTAACCTTGCTTTTATAAAGCCAGATATTTTTCAGTGTCTTAAACTTTTTTAACTCCTGTAAATTTGCATCCGTTACTCTTGTAGCTGACAAATTAATTTCTTTTAAGGATGGAAGATTATTTAAGTACTTAAATCCTTCACCAGTTATCATTGTATTATCTAAATTTAAGATTCTTAATTTTGGCAAATTTGATATAAATTCTAAATCTTTATCTTTAATTTGTATAGCACTACTCAAATGGATAGTTTCAAGCTCAGGAAATAATTGTAAATATTTTAAATCATCTTTTGTGGTTTCCTCCCAGCATAAATTGATAACTGTATAAATGTTCTTTTTAACATAACGTCCTGTAAGTACAGCGCTCTTATAATGCTGACTTCTTATTTCAAAATACTTTATCGCATCTTCTCGATTCAAATTTTCCGCCATCACATGAACACAGCTTAGTATAAAGAAAAAAATAATTACTCTTTTCATTTTATTATTATCCTTTAATTATTTGGTGATAAAACCCAAATTGACTGTGTATTTTTAGGTGTATATATATTAGTATAATCTGTCCCATGCTCTCTTGGCCCTGTTGGGTTATCCGGTAATCCTGTGTCATACACTCCTGTTCCATCATCAGTTGTAATCTGCATCATATTGTGCCCATAAGTTCCATTTTCATTAGTAATGGTTATCCTGCCACCAGATGCAATGGAATTCGATTCTCCAATAACTGTCGGTATCAGATTATAAACATCCCTCGTCGATAGCTCCCCGCCATATGTAGTCGCACCAGATACTGTATAATTATTGCCTCCGGTTATTGTATTTGCAAAATTCTGAACAACTTCCAGATCATTTACACTGCCTCTAATATTTATCCCATCTTTCTGTAATAATCCATTTGCATACGCAGTAAGATACATATCACCATATGATTTCGGGATGCTGTCTATTATATCTGGCGAGGCAGATAAAACAGTATTCATATATATAACATTAATAAAACATGTATTTCTTACAACTCTATCAACGAAGACCCCGGCTGTTTTTTCATTAATATAGATCCCCAAATCCTGAAATGATTCTGCATTGTTTAATGCATATTCTTTAAATTCCCTTGCAAGCTGGCCATCTTTTGGATTCTGCCACAAAGTCTGCGATAATAGCGCTGCATCATTTTCTGTAATTGGAATACCGAGTTGTTTTTTTGTTAGAATATAATCTACTGCTTGTTCAGAACTATTAAATACAATCTGAAATTTTCCGTTTGTCGAATCTACTTTTGAATTGGCGATTTGCCCTTCATATGCACTTAGTTTTAACTGTAATCCGTCTATTTTAATCTCATTGTTAGTTCGAAACCCTTTATCATCTAACAGGTTCCCTGTTTTCTCAACAACTACCCCTGCCTCTTTATATATCAATACTGATGTATCCTTAGCATCTCTTAATCCATCCAGCACCTGCTTCTTCCTGCTTTCATATGCCTTTGATGGAGCATCCACTATATCTGCTACAAGATCCACCGTTGTACTGTCCAATGTAAATCCACCCTGCAGGCCTCCATCCTTTGTACTATACTGGGATAGTGTTGTGTCTCTGTTCAGTTTACTAAGATCTGTTTTCCCATCCCTGACTGTTATTGTACCTTCACCTATTGTGGCAAAGTTGGTCTGCCTCTTATCTGTAAATCCGTAGCTTACGCTTAGGCTCTGTGAATTACTCTTTGGTGCAGCTCCGCTGCTGATATTGCCGCCTCCGCCAAAGTTACTCCCTCTGTCCCTGTCCTTTATATTTCTATACTCTAAACTACCTGTGTCAAGCTTTAATTTGTCTATATCTGATGCTATTACTGCTCCACTAAGGGTTGTTTTATTTGCTACATATATATCTACGCTACCACCTGTAAGGCTGCTCTGCTCTGTTACCCATCTTTTTCCTCGGAAAATTTACTAACTTATTTTTCCCTATTTCTTTCCCGCTCCCATTGAAGCGAAACAAGTATCGTATACTCTTGTATTAAACTGTGTCATATTATTTTATTATCTACCCAACCTATCCAGGAAGTGCCTCAAACACTGCCCACGGTTTCTGAGTAGTTCGACAGGCTCACTAACCACCTGGCCAAAGTGCCTGAACCTGTTCCACCCCGCACACCGCATAATTGTCGCAGCCCGCTCGCTTGCGGCCGCTCCTCTCCATACATGGAGCCGCGGCACTTGGACATCCTTGTCCTTCGCACATCGCCGATTTTCCGTGTCAGAAACCTGATGTATCCCCGGCGACGTCGCTTAACTCAGCCATTATGTAAAATGCGGGATTTATCTTAGCCTTTTTCCTTATAAACAAAATTCATTGTACTTAATAAAACTATTGAGTTTATAATTCTTCACTTTTATAATTTGGCCAGAATCTATAACTAAATATTGGAGTTTCCGAATTTTCATCAAGATTTAAATTATATATTGATTTGATCGTTCTTGGATCAATTTCCTTTTCCACAACACCAATATATACTTGAAGCACACAAGGTACTCCATTAACTACAAAATCATAATAAATGCCGAGCGAACCCCCATCTGCCTTAATATTAGCTGGTTTATTTATATCAATATCCTTGAGGATGTTGCCTTTATAAAAATCGAGAAATTCACGGAATGTTTTTGTAACTTGCCCCTTCTTAGTTTTTATAATTAAACTAGTTTCCATTGTATCAGGTTCTAAATATTGCTTTTTAACGCAGTAGTCTAAAAAATCTAAATAATTTACATCACCCATATCCCCATGAAAAATTGGCATCTTTATCGTTTTCCCATCTATTATGTAAATAATATTTGAAAACTTAACTATAAAAGAATGAGTTTTGTTAAATCTTTCAATAGCCCCTTCTTTAATATTGTTAATTGAACTTATTTCTCTTATTGCATTCTTCGAATTACAGTTGAATAACACAATCATGCATATTAAGCATACAATTTTATAGAATCTTGATTTCATTTCATTTCTCCTTTTTTATTCTTTTGCAACATTAGTCTTTTTGGTTATTGCTAAATAACTTGATACTGGTCGATCACTAACGACCTTTTTCATTTTATTTTTATCTAGTGGATCTTGAACCATAGTATAAAGTTTCATCGTTGATGTATCCACAAAAGTTTTTGTATTCGGGGCTGCTGTATCTTTAATACTTAGAATAAC
>Ga0255344_1001404_pt1 | contig 32465 bp, 21 predicted proteins | sample wastewater_treat_5_FD_192414 | JGI IMG/M metagenome (GOLD analysis project Ga0255344, IMG submission 192414) | Wastewater microbial communities from Lulu Island WWTP, Vancouver, Canada - plant18 | ecosystem: Engineered > WWTP > Wastewater > Unclassified | place: Canada: Vancouver, British... | reverse complement strand
CCATCGGAGCCATGCAAACATAAAAATGCTATATCGATTAATCCTGGTAAAGCTGAAGGCTCCACCTTAGAACCGATTTTATGAATTAGTTTTAACTGTTCACTTTTATCGAGATCGCCTAAGCTTTCGGCATAGACTTGAAAATCATTCGAAGAAGTGGGAATTGCCTCAGAAGGAGGATAAAAATCTCTGATACTGCCCTTATAAACGAACTCCCAAGACAACAAGATCAAGTTTCCGAAGCTATCCACAAAGAGCGGGATAGGCTCAAATATTGACTTATTCAGATTATCGTACACTGTTCTTCCTCCGGCGAACGAAACCTCTCTTTCACGGGAGGTACCGCCGAAGATTACCCCGATGCGAATTTTTTCCATTGATGCAAATTTACAAAATCTCCTCTGTGAATTGGGAGGTTTTTAAAGATTTATCAGCACGCAATGTGAGTAAACTTATCGGGATCGCAAAAAATCGACAAAATGCTGCAAAACTGGCTTATTTTGCAAAAAACTCCTGCAATTTACGCACGGCATTAGCGCGATGTGAGATAGCATTTTTTTCATCGTCAGACATTTCGGCGAAAGTGACGGAATAGCCATCGGGGATAAAAACAGGATCATAACCAAATCCCCCGTTGCCCGACAAAGACTCCGTAATTTGTCCATTCACCCTACCCTCAAATAAATATTCTTGTCCGTTCATAATCAGCGCCAAAACGGTAATAAAAGCAGCTTTTCGGTTGCTTTTTCCCGACAACTCCGACAACAACTTATCAACATTTCGGCGATCATCGCGTGGTAATCCGGCATAGATGGCACTATCAACACCAGGCTGATTATCAAGCGCTTCCACCAAAAGACCGCTATCATCGGCCAAAGTAGTTTTTCCTGTTTTCAGGTAAACGGTGCGTGCTTTTTGGAGAGCATTTCCCTCGATAGTACCAGAAGTTTCGGGAAGTTCGAAATCGATGCCGGCCTCCTTTAATGTCTCAAGAGTGAAACTAAGGGGTAGCATTTTACGTATTTCGTTCAGTTTGTGTTGATTATTGGTTGCAATAATCATAGAAACATACATCTCAGGCATAAATAGATAATTACATTTGTGATTACCCAAAGCTAAGTAAAATGAAAAAAAGTATTCTGTTATTAGCGGTATTAGTATTAACGATTATTCAATCGAAAGGGCAATGCTTGACGGGCACCTTTAGCGTATCCGACACAATTTGTCCGGGAAAGCCACTAACGATCAACAACAGTGCATCAACGGCGGTAAGTTACAACTGGGATATATGCTTAGGTGATTTAGACTCAGTTCCAACATCAACTACTTTACCACAAGTAAGTGGAACATTAGCATATCCACAAAACATGAAAGTTATAAAGGTTTCAAATAACTATTATGCATTTGTTGCCAATGTAGGCTCTAGTTATGTTACACGATTTGATTTTGGTAGTTCACTAAACAACACTCCTTCGGTAGTAAACCTAACCGGCGACGTCTCATTATCAACACTACAGACAGGAATTGACATAGCACAAGAGGGAAACAAATGGATGATATTTGTTACACAATTTAGTGGCAACACGCTAGTTCGTTTAGATCTTGATTCAATTACACAAATCACACCAACATTTACAACATTTAATTTATCTGGATTAAACAATCCGTATAGTATAAAGCTCATAGATCATTATGGTTTTATACAAAACAACCAAAGTGCAGAGTTAATTCGCTTAGACTTTGGAGGCAGTTATTTAAATGCTCCAACGGTAATTAGTCCGAATGTGTCGACATTAGCGTTTAACAATTTAGGAATTGACATTGCGTTTGACTGTACCTCATCTAAATATATAGGATTTGGCAGTAGTTATGGATATGGGACTATATACAAAATTGATTTTGGCAACTCATTAAGCAACACACCAACAGTTACAAATGTAGTTACAAGTGTTTTAGGCACACAGGGCCTTCAGCTAATTCATGAACTAAATAAATGGTATTTATTTGCAACAAATACTTCGAATACCATTAGTGCTTACACATTAGGCAATAGTTTAGACAATATACCATCGTTATTATACACAACTTCACTAGGAGGAAGTTTATCGGATCCTAAAAACATTCAGTTAATAAAAGAAGGATCTGAATGGATAGGACTTATTCCTAACACCAGTGCTTTCACTGTTTCCCGCATCAATTTCCCTCAAGCGTGTATCAACAGTTCAGTCAACACATCATCAACAGATCAATCGCCATCAAATTTAGTGTTTAGCGCTTCAGCATTAGGATATCAATTAATTGAATTAGACGAGACTTTTGCAGACGGATCAACAACACAATATATTGACTCAGTTTATGTAAACATACCACCTCCTGTCGCACAGTTTAGCAACTCTGCAGCATGTGAAAACACAAAAATCAACTTCATAGACCAAAGTAGTATTTGTTTTGGATCAATAACATCATGGCAATGGGATTTTGGTGATAGTTTCACCTCTACCGATCAAAACCCAGAGCATACATATTCAACCGGAGGAACATATAATGTACAATTGATAGTAACTTCAGATGGTGGCATAACCTCTAATTACCAATATCCGGTTACTGTACATGAAAACCCAGTTGCCGGCATTTCAGGACCAAATGAAATTTGCGCAGGAGTTACAGCACAATTTACAGACAACAGCACATCGAATGACGGGAACATAACACAATGGTTATGGACATTCAGCAATGGAGGCATTGACACTACTAATAACGCAAGTACATCCTTCACTCTTCCGGGTAATTATACGATAACACTAGTATCATCAACAATTAATGGATGTAAAGACACGGCAATTGCAACAATCAATAATTTACCTGGACCGATTGCAAACTTTAATACATTTAATAGTTGTGTAGGTGAAACTGCAACGTTTATAAATTTAACAGATTCGAACAGCACAATAGTTACAGACTATAAATGGATATTTGGCGACGGAAACAATTCGAACGGAGTTGATGCAACGAACAACTATCCGGCAACCACAGCATTATACAACGTAACATTAATTGCAAATGCAATAAATGGATGCAACGACACATTACAAAAAACAGTACATATCGGAGAAAAGCCAAAGCCGTGGTTTACAATTGACGTTGACACCATTTGTCAATTTGCCAATATAAATTTAACTGACAGTTCATTTGCAGCGACTGGAGAAATAATTAGCAAGCGAACTTGGCTTTTTAGTGATGGGACAATTGTTGGAGATTCAATAACACTTACACATGCATTTGCAAGTACAGGGCATTTTACAATTTCGCTAACGGTATCAAGTCCTACAAGCTGCGACTCAACTATCAGCAGAGATATTTTCGTGATAGGTTCACCAAACGTTGCGTTTACAGCAACCAACAGTTGTTGGGGAATTGCGAGTAGTTATACTGATTTATCGACAAGTCCATTAGGATCTACAATTACTAACTGGGCTTGGGATTTTGGGGACACTACCTATTCAACACTACAAAACGAAACACATCAATATATTTTGCCGGGCAATTATCAAGTGACATTAATTGTAGGAAGTAATTTAGGCTGTTATGACACGCTAACTCAAACGCTAAGTGTATATGAGAATCCTACGGCATCATTTGGGTATTCAAAGGCATGTTCAAATCAACCAATACAATTTACAGATAGTAGCACCTCATCAGCAGGACAAATATCAACATGGGAATGGGATTTCAGCACAGGAGTAAGTATTAGTCAAAATCCTATTTATTCATTTCCGAGTAATTTTGCATATGGTGTAACATTAGTAGCGACAACACAATATGGCTGTAGCGATACAATCACCAAATACATCATTGTAAACAAAACCCCTGAATTTACGATAACATCACCCGATCATTGTATTGGCAATACAATACAACTACAATACAATCCTGCTACCGGGTCCTCTCCAAACAATGTATTCTTTTGGGATTTTGGCGACAATACAGCATCATTCCAATCGAATCCATCACATTTATATTCAACAGAAGGAGACTACTTAGTAAACTTACAAGTCACAAACCCGGGCAACAGTTGCTTTGCCAATCAATTTGACACGGTACACGTTTATACACGACCAACTGCGTCATTTACTGAAAGTGAAACGTGTGAAGGGAAACAACTACATTTAACAGATGTGAGTACAATAGCCTCAGGAAACATTACTTCGTGGGCATGGACATTCCAAGGAAATGGAACATCAACGAATCAAAATCCATCAATCACCTATAACAATGCGGGTAATTATTCAGTTGGGTTAACAGCCATAAGCAATCATGGATGCTCAGCCGCCGTAAATAGAACAATAGAAATTTTTGAAACACCGATTGCAAATTTCACCCCATCAATTACATTTGGAGCACCTCCGCTACAAGTTTCACTAGCCAACACATCTGATTCAGGTAACTATACATGGAATTTCGGCGACCAGACATACTCTAATTTAGAAGCCCCAACACATGTTTACAGCGATACCGGCAGGTTTGACATCACGTTAACTGTAACTACAATACATGGATGCATCGACAGCACAAAGAATAGTGTATACTCTATAATTCCAATAAGAGATTTAGCAATTACTGGCGCATCATTTTTCAAGCAAAACGACCAATGGGTAATGAAAGCAATTGTAGTTAACAGAGGAAATGAAGATGCTGAATCGTATGAGATAAAAGCTCAATTAGACGAGAAATCACTCTTATATCAAACATTCACAGACCAACCAATAAAAGTTGGTCAAACTAAAGAAATAACCTTCAACAGTTCATTTGAAGCGACATCAGAGACTCCAGGATTTTTCTGTTCAGAAGTTATTTCAATAAATGGATTTGCAGATACAATTACAGAAAACAATAGGCACTGCATTACCACTACAAAAGAATTCGAAATTTTCACAGTTTATCCAAATCCTTTTAATGACGAAATTTATTTAGCTATTAACGCACCATCGCAGACAAAAATTAAGGTAACCTTATTCAATTCACTAGGAGATATATGTTTGGAAGCCAAAGAATATCAATTGCCTAAAGGATATTCGACAATTAGCTATCCTGTTAACAAACTAAACTCTGCATTGTATTTACTCAAGGTGAATTACGGAGACGAGAAAAAAACTTTCAGGTTAATGAAAGACTAAATAATTTTAAACAATCGCATAAAATAGTATTTGAAAATAGCAAGCGTTCTTCTTTCACAAACACTAACAGGATATATCTTAAAAGCCTTCCATAAATAGAAGAAGCTCCTACCGGATTTGCCTGCAAGTGCAAGGTGAAGTGAATTATACGTATCAGAGTATGCAATCATTTTTTTCTTCTGGCGACCAAATTTCCTAACTACTTCAGGATCTTTGAACGAATATTCCATTGCAAGGCTTTTTCGAAGAACAACTTTATTTTCATCGATATCATAAACTGAACGATCATCATGCAAAACTAAGCATGCGCAAATTTTATCATCACGTTTAAGACCAAAATTTGCCGCCAAGCGAATCCATAATTCCCAATCTTCGCTTCCTGACAAGCGTCTATCTTCAACAAAAGGAAACTGCAAAGCCTCTGCTCGACGAATAAATACTCCGAGGCAACTTAGTGGATTTCCTTTTACTAGAAATTTCACGGATCGACTATTATATTCATGTACAAACCTGACTTTTTCTTTCAAGTAACTCCGAACTTCGTATGCTTGATGATAAAAAGGAGTATAATTATACTTAAACAAACCATTATTAGCCGACTCAAGATAATCTTCGTAAAGTTGGTCATCTGAATCAAGGAAAGTAACATAATCACCTTTCGCTAATGAAACGCCAGTATTTCTTGCTTTACCTCTCTCAGAATTTTCAATTTTAACATACTTCACTCTTGGATCAGTAATTGTAGCAATAACTTCTGATGTTTTATCCGTACTACCATCATCCACTATAATCAATTCGAAATTCGTATAAGTTTGATTTAAAACCGAACGAACAGCCAGCAAAATAAACTCAACCCTATTATAAGTGGGTACTACGATTGAAAAACTAAGCTCTCTTTTCATATAATAAAAATAAAGAATTCATCATTTTATCAATTACGAATAATTGATTTACATCTTCTTTTCCTTGAACCGACAGTTGTTCTGCCAAATGATTATTGTCAAGCAATCGAACAATCGACTCATAGATAGCATTAGTGTCCTTAAAAGGTACCACTAAAGCATTTTTTTCATTCTTAACAAATTCACGGGCAACACCAGATAATGTAAATACAGAAGGAATTCCGGCGGCTAGTGCCTCAACATAAGTTTGACCGAAGGCCTCGGCACACTCATCGACTGGAACATGCACATAAACATCAAATAATTGATAAAGCGAATATAAGTCTTTTTCAAATTCTATTGTCATGTAATTCTTCTCCGGAACTGTCTTTAGCTGTTGAAACAATGACTGAACATTATCTCCTTTTGCGTTTGCCAACAACAAAAGAGCATTGGGATAAGATTTCAAAACTTCGACAAAGGCAGGAATAATAAATTGAATACCCTTCCATTCAGTAAAGCGAGCAATTACCCCAATAACGGGCGACATTGAACCAGGATTATACTTTCTTTTCAAAATTTCAACATTACTAATATCCGGTTTAGAAAATTTATTAAGTACAAAGCCATGATGAATTAACGTAATTTTACTTTCCCTTACATGTTCTCTCTTTATTAAAACATCTTTAACATTTGAAGTAATAGCAATAATATCGGTGGCGAAATAATTTATCATCTTATCATACTTAACCATGTGTGGATGATAATCGAAATGAAGTGTAGAATGATGTCTAGTATAAATTCTCTTAGATATCCTAGTTATCCATGACGCTGGAAGTCCGGCTAAACAAGCATCGAACAAATGAAAATGGACAACATCAGGTCGATTTGAAGCAAAAAACCAAACAAGGCGAAAAAAGTTCTTTACAATATCTGCTTTTGACTTATGAAGCAAATACACAGATTTCACTCCTCGTTTTAAAAAGATCCGATGTAAATCGGGCTCTATAGAATTCAAGAATACAAAGTTCAATTCGAAACGAGACTTATCCATATATTGGTCGACCCAATCGAATGCAAATGCATAATCGATTCCAGAAATAACATATGTTAGTTTTATTTTTTTCAAAATATTATCGATTTAGAAATTATCCACTTCAATCTTAAACATAGTACGAAAAAAATTAATGGGATCATATAAAAACGATAAAATTGAAAATTTCAAACTCAAAAAGAACTTTCCGATTTTAAAATAAGCACCGGCAAGAACATAATTCGACTTTGAAAGGAACACTCTCTTTGTTGAACCGTGTAGTATTTTCATTCCAGAAACCAATTCAAAAAACAATTCATTGTCCTTAATCAAGGAGTAATTTAAATTATTGGACATACTATTATTTCTAATTCTGTAAAGCAAAGATGATTCCTGATTTCGAATAAAGAAACCTTTCAGGTATTTATCAATTTGCAATAAAAAGTAGCGATCTGCAGAACTAGACAAATTCTCATTAAATTTCAAGTCGTATTTCAATAAATCGCTCTTTCGATATAGATAACTTGAAGGACAAGTAACTATATCTTGGTAAAAAGTTAAAACTTCAGAAGAAATATTATTACAAGCTGACTTATAGATACCAGGCAGTACATTTCCGTTTTCATCTATTCTTTTGATAAACCCGCAAGAAAATCCAAAGAATGAAAATTCCAGTAAAATTTTAATTCTTTCACTAATAAACGTTGGAGGCAAAATATCATCAGAATCCAGAAAAAGCACAAAATCACCCTTTGCTACATTCAGTCCGAAATTTCTTGAAGACGAAACCCCCATATTCATTCTAGTAAAATATCTAATACTAGGATGATCAATATTCAAAACAACTTCACCAGATCTATCGGTAGAGCCATCATTAATAACTAGAATCTCAATACTAGAATAATCTTGTAATAAAACTGCTTGAATTGTCTCTTTAACAAACAATTCGGCATTATAGACAGGAATTATTACTGACACCAGTGCTGACATACAATATAGTCATCAAATTTTAGTGAGTAAAAATACAAAATGAAATAAAGCAAATAAGCATATCACCGTTTTCCGGCATTAATTACATTTAAAATATGGCTTGCCATAACCTCCGCCTGCTTTTCTCTTGAATAATACTCGATTTTCTCTTTATTCCCCTGAATACTAGCCAATTTATTATTTCTCCAGTTATCAAACAAAGCATTAAGTTCTGCCACAAAATCATGAACAGAAAATACGGAGACTCCACATTCACATTCTTTAATCAATTCATCGAGGATATCATTATCTCCGGGGGCGATAAGCACAAAATTTCCTGAAGCAATATAATCGAAAGCTTTTGTTGACACCATTCCACGAACCCCCGTCCAACCGCAAAATGACAATACATGAGTGTCTAACGTTGCTTGTAGCGCATCCTGTTTTGAAACTCGGCCACTAATCATGAGAAAAGCTGAAGGTATTGCAGCTTTAACTTTTTCAGCAACGACAGGAACAGAACTAACCCCAATAAACTTTACTTCAACCTCATCAGGAGATTTATTTGCCAAGAAAATTTTAAGGCCGTCAAGCATAATATCAATATCCTGTTCAGGATAAATATTACCAATAACAGAAAAAGTAAACTTCGAGAGTCCACTTCTTTTCAATTTACTAAAAATGTCTGATTCATAACCATTATGCACCAATTTCACCGGAGAAGAAGTTAAATTGCCGATCACCTCTTTAAATGGCTCGTTAATTACTGTTACTAAATCAACATCTTTGAGCCAAACTTTATAATATTTTTTGTAGAGGAAATCCCAAATTCGTTGTTTAAGATGCGGTTTATAATCAATTGTCAACAATAAATTATTCCACAAATCACGAAAATCGATTATAACTCGTGCCCGACTATTTTCTTTAACAATTGAGATCAGTCTTAGCACATTTGAAGGTGGGCTAGAAATCAAAACAGCATCATAACTGTTGTTTTTCAAATGCTCCTTCAAATACTCTTTGAATGCATAATAAACATCTACTTCTGTATTAAACCTTCCGAACAACGCCAATAAGAAGAAATAAATATTTCCAAAAATTCGACCTAAAATAGTATGTTTTTCAATCAACCTATTTATGAACATTGATTTAGATGGCAAACTAATCAAGTCAAAATGTTCGTGATTCTCAATTTTAGGAGGATTATTATTTTCCTTTATAAAGTCCTCCCAAGTATTTTCTTCACCGCTCCAATGTCGGCTCATGATAGTAGGTCTAATACCATGTAGATGGAAATTCTTAGCCCATGAAAAGGGTCGCCAAGCAGGAGCGCCATTGCAAGGAGGGAAATAATAACAAATAACAAGTACTCGTTTCATTATCTATACAACTTTACAAATACTGAAGCGGCTAAATTCCGAAACTGATCTGATCCCGGCACCAAACCAACTGTGTTAAGCACATCGGCCACTTCCTTATACTTATTTTGAAATACTTCCGAATTAACCCAATCATTTTGAGGTGGGGCAAATCCGATTTTATTTGTTCGATTATACACAGAGTCAGGTAATACTTTTTTCATTGCTTCACGTAAAATAAATTTTGTTTTCCCTTCTCGATATATCAAATCGTCTGGAATACTAAAAACAAACTCAACCAATTCGTGAGACAAAAAAGGCAATCTAACTTCAATACTATTTGCCATAGAATTCCTATCAGCATATCGTAATAGTTCCCCCAATTTATGTTGAGTATAAAACTTCAACTGTTCTTTAAGAGTAAAACCATTTTCATATACTTTTCTTTTGATTCCAAATTGTTTTAACAAACCATCAAAAACAAACATGAATCCAAGTTTTCCATGCGAACCATAGTATGCATCAAACATTTTTTTTTCCTTAAAAAAGGAACTAAACTTTCCAGTTCGAAATAAATCCCAAATTGCATAATATTTAAGTTCATCATACCCACATAAAAACTCATCAGCACCTTGCCCATCGAGTAAAACTTTTACGCCATATTTTCTTGGAACTGCCATTACGCACCATTGTGCAAAAACAGAAGCTGAAGCCAAAGGAAACTCATTATGCCAAGTAATTCTATCGATATCATCAATTAATCCATTCTCTGCCGGCCAAACTTCATGACTTGAAACATTATGCTTTTCAACAACATCAGCAATCCATTTCCCTTCATCTTTATTTGATTTAAATCTTGCAGAAAACGTATGATTATCTACTTCTCCAAGGCAACTTAACGAACCAACAACAGCAGAAGAATCTAATCCTCCTGAAAGGCTACTACCAACAGGGACATCACTTCTTAACCTCATCTTTACACTCTTCAAAAACAGCTCTTGAAATTTCTCATAATATTCGATATCAGAGACGAGCGTACACTTTTTATTCAAATCAATATCCCAATATTTCTTCAGTTTAAGGCCGGAAGCATCGACAGTCATGTAAGAAGCTGGACTTAATGACACTACCTCATTAAATGGAGTATCTAGGTCACCGTACCAATAGTCACCGTTAATATAACGCTGCAACTTTTCTATATCAATGCTTAGATTAGAATAATATGCTTTAATTGCTTTGATTTCAGAAGCAAAAACGAACTCGCCATCTCGAACTACATAGTAAAATGGCTTTTCCCCGAATCTATCACGAGCACAAAAAAGTTTATCATTTTCGGTATCATAAATTACGAATGCAAACATGCCATCTAACATTTGCAAGCAGCTCTCACCAAATCTGATATACAAATTCAGAAGAACTTCTGTATCAGAATGAGAAAAAAAATTACAACCCAACGAAATCAATTGTTCTTTTAGCTCACAGAAATTATAAATTTCTCCATTAAAAACGATCACAAACTTCCCTGAATTGTCAATCATAGGCTGATTAGACAAATCGGATAAATCGATAATGGCCAACCTACGATGTCCAAGCACTAAATGACTATTTGCATTTTGCCAAATACCTTCACCATCGGGACCTCTATGAGCAATTGAATCGGTCATTAACTTGACTTTCTCAACTCCAACTAATAAATTGGAAGAAAAAGAAAACGCTCCGGCAATTCCGCACATAATAAATTATTCTTTGTTTTTATTAAGCATCAAGTCTTTTCTTATTGCGGACCATTTTTTGTAATCGTTGATACTTTCAGAAGGGTTTCCGATAACGACTTCATTATCCGAAACATCTTTTAAGACAACAGCACCTAGTCCGACCAACGAATTAGAACCGACTGCAACTTTATTCTTCACCAATGCTCCGGGAGAAACCCAAGTATTTTCACCGATTCTAACACTACCGGCAATCATCGCATGTGCAATAATCAAACTGTTCTTTTCAATAATTGCACCGTGAGCAATATGTACTAGATTATCAACTTTAACATTATAACGAAGAATAGTTGAACCAATTACTGCTCTATCAATACAAGTATTATTATGTAATTCAACATTATCATGAATTACAACATTTCCTAAATGTTCAATGAGTTGGTATTCATTTTGATCATTCAACTCATAACCGAAACCATAATTCCCGATAGTACAATTTGCTCCAATTCTAACATTATTACCAATAATTGTACTTTTCAATACCACTGAATTATGCAAGATTTCACAATTCAATCCTACTTCACAACCTTCTTCAATAACGACATTATGTCCGACATAGCAACCTTCTCCCATTTTAACTGAGGGATGAATATTAGCAGAACTTTCAATCATAGCGGCCTTACGAGAGCTAAACCATTTGGCTAATATTTTCTGAAAAGCTAGCCGCGGATTAGACACAACAACTTTAACCCCAAATGAATTATCAATTAAATCGGAAGACGTTTCATTAATCAAAAGCAATCCCACAACAATAGACTTCCCTTTGTTAACGCTTGCATTCTTCTCGTTAACCCAAGAAATTTTACTTTTATAATCACCAACCAAACAATCAGAAAATGGAACAACTCCATTAAGTTCTCCCAAATTGTTACCGATTACAGCGACAACATCGGAAGCCAAATAATTAACAATGTCTTCTACATTCATAGTTAGATCCTTTAAATAATCCATCTAATAACCTCAAAAGCTTCCGCGTACTTTGTGCTAATTTGCACACCACGAGTAATAGCCAATGAGCGAATAAAAGTTTCGTTTAAATAAGTTCGTTGACTTTGAGATTTATATGCTTTAAGAGCTTCTATTTTTTTGCTCAGATGTTCTTCATCCAACTTAATAAAACATCTAGTATTAAAAGAAACATTATTCCAAGGTAATTCATATCCTATCAACGAAGTATTTTTAAATGCTCTCAAACCCTCTTCCGAAATTACTTGATGGTCTTGATGGATATCAGTAGGTGAAGGAACAAATACAAGCGAAGGATTGTAAATAGACTTTAATTTAATCAATTCTTCTAAGATATCTTGTCGAAACTCTTTAAATCGCCGAACATCAAAATCATATAAAATTAGATTTTCAGGCGGAAGGCCTAAAACTTGAGTAGCAATTCTAACTTCTTTATCTAAAGTTAATGGATCCCATCCGGCAGGCAAAGAGCGCGAACAAATTGAAAATGCTACATAAATTACATTATACCCTTCGGCAATTTTTCTCGCAATGCTGCCACCGCAGCCTAATTCCCCATCATCCGTATGAGGAGCAAGCACCATAATAGTTTTATCAGACATATCTTAATGTGTACACAAATTTAGTGGAAATAATCTAAAATTTAGCATAGGAAGCCCTATAAATTTGGCAATAAACCAACTTACTAGTAGGCAAATGCCAATCAAACACAAAATTTCAGATTAAATATCCCTAATAATCTTTGCTGGCACACCGGCAATAACTTTATTAGAAGGAAAACTCTTTGTAACCACAGAATTAGCTCCCACCACCACATTATCACCAATTTCAACACCAGCAGTAATAACTACGCCATTTCCGAGCCAACAATTTCTACCAATTTTCACCGATTTCTTGTTATAATCGTTGAGATTACCGGGAACATGATTCGCAGTTTGCACACATACATTGTAGGCCCATATTGTACCTTTACCAATTTCTATAGAAGTACCATCGAAAGCAGCAAAATAGCATCCTCCACTCGACAAAAAATTCACCTGCAAAGTATCGTCTTCAAGTTTAATGTTTTTAATCCCAGAAATTTTATTAGTAAAATGCACCAAAAAAGGAACCTCAGCGTTTATTTTAAAAATTCGTTGCGCTATCCACATAAAGAACAAATAGCCCAAATTAAAATTAACATAATGAGGTCTTTTAATGGCTTTAAAATATCTAGCCAGCAATCCTAGTTTCATAATTAATTTTCTTTAGAATTTTAATCTTACTTGAGATATAAACAAACAAAGAAATCGGTATTAACCGAAGTCGTATTCCAAAAGCAAAAACCAAAATAAAATAAACAGGTGCTGAAAAAATAATCAGCCAAACGCTTTGAAAAATAAAATTATACAATACAGAAATAACCAAGCAAATCAATATACTAATTAAAAGTACTTTAGAAATCAAAGGAAAATCAAATAAATCTGATATCTTACACCTTAATATTCGTGTTGATTTATAGAGTAAAATTGAAGCGAATAAAACTAAACTAAAAACGAATGATAATGCCCCTCCATTTATTCCAATAAGTTTAATAAGCGTAAATGTGAGCAGTAAATTCATAACTGAAACAAAACAGACAGTTTTAAAAATAAATTTACCATTTCGACTTATAATTATAACATCCTGATAATCATTCACACGAACTAGCAACGATAAATTAAAAATCGAGAACACCGCAATACTGCTAGCATAGTTTTTTGACAAATAAAACGAAACCAAAGGTGTTGCAAAAAATAAAAAATAAATCAGAACAGGATATACAAAAATTACAGTACTTGAAATTGCTGTCCTCTTCATCTTAACGATATCATTTAGTCTTCCATCACTAAACAATTTCGCAATTTCAGGCAAAACTATTGAAGTTACTGAGCCGTACAAAGTAGCAACAAATGGAACCTCAACCGCCCCTGCCCTATAAAATGCATATGCCGACGTAGTAATAATTGCTGAAATCATAAAACCATCTAAATAAACCAATGATTTCTCAACAATAGAAGAAAATGCCAACGGGCTGGCTACAGTAAACATATTTTTCGCCAATGATTTATCAAAATGTTTAAAAGATATTACATCACGAGGTATGACCACAAAAAACGCAAGCATTTGAACTAAGCTCACAACACTTAACGAAAACATTAAAACATCTAAAGATTTCAAATAATTAATAGACATTAACATCATCAAAATCTTGAAAATATTAGTTGAGACTAATACAATGACCGTATATTGAACCCGTTCAAAAAACAACAAAATTGATATCAATATTGGAGTTATAACCTGGCTAAACATATTAATCAAAGAAAGTATTAAAAGGTGTTCAATTTGTGCGTTATCAAAAATATCACTTATACAAGAAGATGAAAGATACATAACCAAAACTCCAATCAACGACATTCCAACTGCACTTCTCATTAAAGTTGAAAAAACAACTTTCTTATCGCGATGATCATTCGCAAAATAAACATTTGAAGTTTGATTTAAATTAAAAGTAAAAAAACCTTGCAAAATTGTAATAATCATAAGAATTTGACCATAACTTCCATAGTCATTAAATGACAAACTCCTAACAAGATACGGTAGAGTCAAAAAATTAATTAGAACATTAATTCCATTACCAATGGTAATTAAAACCACTTTAGATGATTTAGTTGAAATCATTGTAGTTTTTTTAAGCTACGAAGAACAACAACTGTATTTATACCCATCGACCTGAATAACGGAAGCTTCCCGAGCCTTAACTCTAATTTCCTTGTATAACCGTGAATAACTGTAGCTGTTTTTGGAATAAATGCACCTAGAAGAGAAAGTAATGGATTAATTTGCGATGATGATTGAGATATCATTTCAAATTGACCATTAGATAATAAATAGCGACCCCATTTAGAAGGTGTCCATTCAATTAACTCATTCAAATAATGCTTCGAAATTCCATGAGGAGGTGGAAAAGGAAAATCACTCATAATAGATGTACCTACTACTTTTTTTTCAGTAATTTCAGTATTTTGAATGACCTTTGAACCTTTAAAAAAATTGATGCATTTCCTTTTCGAATGCACAAGAGTTCTTGAAATTAGATACGAATAAAAGTTAACAAAGGCATATACTTTCTCTCCTGTTGTAGGTACAACACAAAAGTGAACTCCTCCAGGCTTTAAAACTCGATATATTTCAGACAAAGCTTTATTTCTATCAGGTATATGTTCGAAAACATGGCTAGAATAAACCATATCAAATGAATTGGATTCGAAAGGGAGGTTTTCTGCCGAACAGCCCATCAACCTTACGTTGGTTATATTTAAATTGTCGTGAAAATTCTTTGCTTGTAGCATTCCTGGACTATGAGATCCTAAATCTTCATCAGGCAAATCAGTTGCAATAACCTCATCTGAAATTTGGGCAAGGAATGCGCTCTGATAACCTACTCCACATCCCAATTCCAAAACCTTTCCGATGCTCTTATTAGGCATCAATTCAAAATAAGACAAAAACTCTAAATAACGCCGATGATAATAGCTTGGCCAGCGCTCAATAGATTTACGTTTTGCAGATGCAAACTCATAAATTTGAAAGAATTTCTTATAGGAATTTGAATTCATGATATGGTCATCAAAGATGACAATTTTTTAAGATTTCTACTAATAACATCCATGTTTTTATTGTGAGATTAAATCATTAAATTTGAACCTTCGTTTCACTAAAATACACATTGAATAATTGGTGCAAAAGTCTCTAATTGCTCTATTCATTCAAATTATAGCCTGAACAGTCCCTCGCAACTAGAAACAGCTGACAATGTGACTGTTACCACAGCAACTATCCATATCAGATAGGACTTGGTTACTAAAATAAGATCCTAATTCAAATTCCAACTTACTTTTTAATCCACATGAACAAAATAATTTCTTATTTAAGTATTCGCAATTTAGTTGTAATAGGAATATTATTACGAGTAGTTTTCATGATTTGGGGTGCTCCAATTTATTACGGATCCCAAAGCTATGCCACACAGGGGGGGGACCTAGACGCATGGATTAAATGTATGCAGAATTTAGTTCATACCGGCACATTCACTGCGGACCCAAATTTTGAAGACGGCAAGTATTTCCGCCCACCAGGATATTCATTTTTCTTAATGATCTTTTATTTTTTAAGTGGATTTAACATGACATTGATGTTTAAACTTGCCCAAGCTAGTCAAATTATACTTGACACAGCAAGTATATGGCTGGTATATCATATTGTCAAAAACAACAATGGGAATGAAAATATTGCAAGAATTAGTGCCTTCCTTTATTGTACATATCCATTCGCAATTGTTTGGGCGCCTTATTTATATGCGGAAACGTCCGGCATATTTTTCATGATGCTTTCGATTTACTTTTTCACCAAAACACCATCAAAGAAAAACTATATTATAGCAGGTATTTCATTAGGTTTTGCGGTATTATTAAGGGTCCCTATTATTTTTGCTGCACCGGCATTTGCGTATTACTTATGGAGAAAGCATAAATCATTTTCAATTCTATTTAGGAAACCTCTAATTTATTTTTTCATTGCTTTTAGTATAACATATGGATCATGGCCAGCAAGAAATCTGATGCATGGTAAATTTATACCTGCAGAAGAACTTAGAAACGACAAACATTTTTCAGCAGATTATTATGCATTCATGTTTTACATTTGGTCAGTAAAAACTGATCACAATCCTCAATTTGAACAAATAATTCACGGCGAAAAAGTAGATTGGCCAAAAGCTTCATATTTACACCCAAGTGATTCAGCGACTTTAGCGGAACTAGCGATAAAATGCAATACCTGCGGAAGAGGATTTAGCCATTTCAAATATTCAGCAGGTATTATAGACAAACCAATATTCGAAGAAACTGCTTGCACAAAAGAAATAGCAGAGAAATTCGACCAATTAAGAAAAGAGCAAATCAATGAGAATCCATTGCATTATTACTTGATAGTTCCATTAAATAATTTGCAAAAAGCTCTTTTCAAATTATCTCTTTATGGAAATAAAAACCGAATAGTTGTAATTGCATCAACAATTTTGTTTTCATATCGATCATTGTTTATTTTTTTGGGATTACTAGGGATTTGGCTAAACAAGTCGATGAAGGTAATTGACCCAATTTTCTTGCAACTCATTCTCATCTATTTTATCCTTTGGTATTTAGTTTTATCATTCGGATACAGAAACATAGAAATAAGATATTTCTTAATGAATGATATTTTGTTATTGATTCCTGCTTCAATTGTTATTTTAAAACTTATTTCGATGTCACCATCGAAACAGCCATAACTAAATTAAAAATCTAATTGCTTAAAGGATATGTGCGGAATAGCCGGATTTATGTCGTTCAATAGTTACTTCAAAGAAGAAGAACTTCATAAAATGACAAACAGATTATCTCATCGTGGTCCAGATGCTGAAGGTTTTTATTTTGATGGAATTTGCGGACTTGGACATAGACGTCTTTCCATCATTGATTTGTCGGAAAGATCAAATCAGCCGATGCATTCTGCTAACGATAGGTATGTAATTGCTTATAATGGAGAAGTATATAATTATCAAGAAATTGGAGCGGGACTTAAAGAAACTACAAATAATTTATCATTAAAATTAAAAACATCTAGTGATACAGAAGTTATACTTGAAGCTTTTTCACAGTTAGGTATTGATAGCATTCAACAATTAAATGGAATGTTCGCAATTGCCATCTATGACAAAGTACTAAATGAGCTTTACCTGATTCGAGATCGCCTTGGAATAAAACCCATTATGTATTATTGGGATGGATCCAATCTTGCATTCGCATCTGAATTAAAATCATTAGTTCAATTAAATAACATAAACAAAGAAATAAACCCTCAATCGATAGCTGATTTTCTCCACTTAGGTTTTATCCCTGCACCAAATAGTATTTTCAAGAATATTTATAAATTACACCCCGGTTCATACTTAAAAGTCGACAAAAACGGCATTACCACTACTCGTTATTGGAATGTTCGTCAAAAATTAACCAACAATATAATAACCGACAAAGAAGAAGCATTAGTAAAACTAAGTGATTTACTAATGAGTTCTGTACAATATCAACTAAAGAGCGATGTACCATTTGGAGTATTTTTAAGTGGAGGAATCGACTCTAGTTTAGTTACTGCGCAAGCTGTAGGATTGTCAGGAGTTAAAGTAAATACATTTTCCATTGGCTTTGAAGAAAATAGCCATAATGAATCTCAATATGCCAAAGCAATTGCAAATTACTTAGGCACGAATCATCACGAATTCATTGTTTCATATAAAGATGCGATTAGTCTTTTCGACAACATTTTTGAGACCTATGATGAACCAAATGCCGACTCATCATTTATCCCTACGATGCTTGTTTCTAAATTAGCAAGAAAATATGTAACAGTAACTTTATCTGGAGAAGGTGGTGATGAGTTATTCTTTGGGTATGGCTCCTATTTATGGGCTAAGCGCTTATCAAATCCATTTGTACGCGCATTTAAAAAGCCAACCGCAGCAATTTTCAATCAAATGAGTTCTAGATATCAACGAATTGCTCATCTACTGCGCTCTGAAGAATCGTATAATTTGCGTAGCCATATATATTCGCAAGAACAATATTATTTTACAAATTCAGAAATAAACGATATAATAAAACCACCGTTTAGCAATCCGGGATTTTTAAAGGAATTGTCGGGACAAGAATCTGAAAACATTTTAGCAGAATTGATGCAAGAAGGATTTACTACTGTAAAACAGAGGAAATTAAATGCAATGGAGCAACAAGCACTTTTCGACATTAAATATTATTTACCATATGATTTACTTACAAAAGTTGATCGTTCAAGCATGCAATTTTCATTAGAGACCAGGGTTCCATACCTTGACCATCGAGTAGTTGAATTTGCAATAAATTTATCGCCAGAATTAAAATACAACAAAGGAGTTTCAAAGTACATATTAAAACAAATTCTATATAAGTATGTACCTGAAAAGCTATTCGACAGACCTAAGCAAGGATTTGCAATTCCTCTAAACAAATGGCTTAGAAATGAAATAAAGTATTTGATAGACGACTATTTAAATCCTGAGGTAATTAAAAAAATCGGGATTGCGGACGCAATTAAAGTACAACGGATCGTTGATGAATTTATTAATGGCAAAGACTACCTTTACAATAGAATATGGCTTTTAATTGTGCTTCACAAATGGTTTAAAGATAATGGGGTTTATTTGTCCTAACTATTGCACGTCTGCCACTACTTCCTTATCAATGTAATCATCATTATTCTCTCGATATTTCGAATGAAGATGTCGAACAATATACAAAGTGGCAACGAAGAATGGTATACAAGGGATTTTGTACCTTACCAAACTTCCGAAATTGCTAGTAGATAATCCAACAGAAAATGCAAATAAAATTGAGAAGCAAAAAGAAAAAAACAATAAGTGATTTTGAGCTAAATATTTAAAAAATCTAAAGAACCGTACATATATCAAAACCCTAAGGGTAAAAATTAATATTATCAGATTTTCGATTGAAGCAAATAACATTACAACATTATTTACCTCAAAAATCATTGGTCTGTAAATTGCCGAAAAGGTAGCTATCGGGAATTTACCAGTAATACCTTCTACTGTAGGATCAAACTCCCCTATATCGAAGGCATTCCCCTTATGGTAATCACTTTTTAAATCTTTTTGATTTACCACAGCTTTCTCCAAGATTGTATCCAACTTATATTCCTGAAGTGCATCACCCATAATCACCATAAAGGCATATCCGAATAAGATACCAAAAACTATTAAAAGGGGAACTGCTGCTGTACGCATTATACCGCCTTTTATTCTCCCAGCTAAGCGATGTACAATCCACACAATTACAGCGGGCACCAGGCCAACCAGAATATAAGGTTTGATAGAAATAATCACATAACCAGATATAATCATTGTAATAAAACCTCGTATCAAGTTTTTTCCTGAAATCAAATTGTTATATACTCCCCAGATAAAAAAACCTAAAGCAGCTAATGTAAATGTATCTTTAAGCAATCCCGAACCCCAGAAAAAAACAGAAGGAATAAATAAAAAGGAGATCGCCATTTCTTTACGCAACTCTGGAAACTCAGAAACAAAAACCGTATACAGCTTCCATACTCCAATAAATGACAATGCAGCACACACTATCGTTGTTGTCAAATAACTTTGCATGCTAAATCCAACAATAAAAAGAGACAACTTAACCACAAACCATGCTTTGGGATCTCTACAATATGCAGGATATCCTGTTTCATCATTAAAGTAGAAAAAATTTGTTATTGTTGCCTTATTAGTGAATACAGTCCAAAACGAATGGAAATCAACAAATATTAATTTTTGAAAAGCTAGACTATCAAAAAAATACTGAATCGTATCACCACCGGGATAATAAAAGGAATAGACAAATGCCAAGCCGATTCCACCGGTAATTTTAGCTATTAATCCATTTAAGTAATACTTGTACTCCGGATACTTAACCATCATTTTCTTTCTATATATGTTACCAGAAATCAGGATTAACATAAGATATAAAGGCCCAAATAGTAGATCAACAATGGAATAAAACTGCATTTTTATCGATATCAGGCTCAAAGTTAACGATTTCCTACAAGAGAAGCGAGATGAAAATAATCTTAACCAAAGCAACACAACAATCAAGAGCTATCATTTAAGATCAAAAACAAAACAATAAATGGAATTCATGAATCAACTCAACTCATATAAAGGATTTCACCATAAACATTATACAACACTAATATTCAGCATTTTACCGCCAAGATAAACAAAAACCAATCTTATTGGAGAAGATTTAAGTGAGTTTATGACAGTAATAATTATGACGTTTCGACTTTAAAAAAGACCGAACAAAATAGCATATGAAGTTAAAGCAAAACACTAAATTGAATTAATCAATTGAAACAGAATATGAAAAATACTACAATAATTCGACTCTCAACAAACTTTCTTGTCTAAATTTACATTTATTGGGAAGACCTAAATCAACCAAAATTTCAACATTGAATAAAATACTATATCTATCATATGATGGAATGACGGACCCATTGGGGCAGTCACAAGTTTTGCCGTATATATGTGAACTATCAAAAAAGGGCTATCGATTTCACTTAATAAGTTTCGAAAAGCCTGATAAATTCATTCAACTAAAAAGCTCGATTCAAAAGATATGCGATGATCACTCTATTGTATGGCATCCTCAACCTTATACAAAAACACCACCTATTTTAAGTACCATCGGCGATATCAGAGTAATGTATCGAAAAGCTTTTGAATTACACAAATCAGAGAATTTCAGTATCGTTCACTGCAGAAGTTATTTACCTGGCATGATCGGTCGATTATTAAAAAAGAAGAATCCGAAATTGAAATTCATCTTTGACATGAGAGGATTTTGGATAGATGAGCGTGTAGAAGGTAATATTTGGAATTTAAAAAACCCAATTTACAGAACAATCTTCAACTACTTTAAGATAAAAGAAAAGCAACTTTTTAGGGAGGCAGATGCAGTTATCTCATTAACTGAAATAGCAATTCCAATAATTAAAAAGATAAGAGGAAATTCAGTTCGTGAATTGAACTATACTGTGATTCCATGTTGCGTTGATACTAACAAATTCAATTTTAATTTATTTTCAGATGAGGATATTGAATCAAAAAGACATGAATTAGGAATTGACAAAAACGATTACGTTTTAATCTATTTAGGCAGCATATCCACATGGTATTTACCAGAAGAAATGCTTGACTTTTACAAAGTACTTATTCAGCGAAAAAACAATACGAAATTTTTGATAATTACTCAAGAAGATCCTACATGGTTAATAAAACTTGCAGAAACAAAAAACATTCCAACCGATCAATTAATTATCAAATCAGCAAACAGAAACGAAGTCCCTTCATTAATAAATGTTAGCAATGGCACAGTATTCTTTATCAAGCAATCATTCTCTAAAATGGCTAGCTCTCCAACCAAAAAAGCCGAATTAATGAGTATGGGCATTCCAATAGTTTGCAACTCAAAAATTGGCGACACAGAAAGAATAATAAATGAAGGAAAAACCGGATTTGTATGCACTGATTTCGATCAAAACAACTACGAAAAAGCAGTTAAAGCTTTGTTGAGTTTCCCTAACACGAAAGAAGAAAAAACTAGGATTCGAAATCAAGCGATAGCACAATTCTCATTATTGGAAGGATCGAATAGATACTACGAAATGTACGAAACCATTCTTCATCAAGAATGATGATAAGGTTCGTTTTTCAAAATTGTCATCGCTCGATATAGTTGTTCGACAAAAATCAACCTGATCATTTGATGAGTAAAAGTCATTGGCGACATCGACAATTTTTCGTTAGAACGCACTTTTACTTCATCATGAAAACCATAGGCACCACCAATTACAAACACTAAATCGTTGCTTATGCCGGCAAACTTTTTATTTACCCAAACTGCAAAATCCTCCGAATTGTATAGTTTTCCACCTTCATCCAACAAAACAACATAGTCGCCAGGCTTAATTGCCGCTAATATTTTTTTACCCTCCTCCATCATCAAACTTTCCTTCGACTTGTTTTTCACTGAATTGATTTCCAAATCTTTAACTTCAAAAGGAATATAATTAGACAATCGATTCAGGTATTCAGAAATCCCCTCCTTAACCCAACCGTTATTGGTTTTCCCAACTTGCAATAGTCTTATTTTCAATTTTTTACGAATATTTTTTGCTTAATAAACGGCAGATGTTAATAACACTTAATCAATCCCGGGTAAAAGAACTAAAATTGGGATTATACTTGTGTAAAATTGGCAAAAGAAATTGAGTAACAAAAATCTTCTTTTGGCTTGATTTTTGAAACACAGGGGATACCTGATTAATTACAATGAAAAAGCTAATCGTCTTAAGTTTAATATTTCTGTGTGTGATTGGCAATGCGGTTGCCTCATTAGATGTCTTTGATGACATTGCCAATGCGATACGATCCGGAGATTCAAAATCAATCTCACGCTACTTCGACACAACGGTTGATTTAACTATTATTGACCAAGAAGAAGTTTACAGCAAAGTACAAGCAGAACAAATTATGCGTGATTTCTTCAGTAAAAATACTCCGAAGTCATTTGCCATAATTCACAAAGGGGAGTCGCGCGAGGGAGCAAGATACGCAATTGGGAGTATGGTAACTGCTCAAGGCGTCACCTACAGAACCTATTTTTATATTAAGCAACAAGGAAGTACGGTAATTGTAAAAGAGCTTAGGTTTATGAAAGAATAATTCGTTAATGTTTGAGTAATACAGGCTGCACCTAAATGCAGCCTTTTTTTTGGCACTTTCATCATTGATAATTGTACATTTGCATTGAAATTCAATTATGGACATCAAACAATTTATTTCTGAGTCTTTGAAAGAAGACATTGGAATCGGGGATCACACTTCCTTATCTACAATAGATGCGGATAAAAACGGCAAAGCCAAACTTTTAGTAAAAGACAATGGTGTAATTGCCGGTGTTGAATTAGCACTTGAGATTTTTTCTGCCGTGGACCAAAATCTAAACATCGAAAAATTCATTAATGATGGGGACAAAGTCAAATTAGGCGACATTGTATTCACTGTTGAAGGAAGTGTTAGATCTATTTTAATGGCGGAACGTCTCGTTTTAAATTGCATGCAAAGAATGAGCGGGATAGCAACCACCACTCATAAATATGTTGAAGCGGTAGCGGGTACAGGTGTCAAAATTCTGGACACTCGAAAAACCACTCCATTAATACGCATGCTGGAAAAATGGGCGGTAAAAATTGGTGGCGGACACAATCATCGCTTTGGTTTATATGATATGATCCTAATAAAAGACAATCATAACGATAGTTCAGGTGGAATTACAGCGTCACTGCAAAAAGCAAAAGCATATATTACTAAGAACAATCTTAATATTCCGATTGAAGTAGAAACTAGGAATTTAGATGAAGTTAAAGAAGCATTACAACAAGGCATTGCCGACAGAATAATGCTAGACAACTTCACCCCAGATCAAATTAGAGAAGCGTTAAAAATCATCAACAAACAAGTAACAACGGAAGCATCTGGCGGAATCACAATTACTAATTTAAGAGAGTATGCTGAAACAGGTGTAGATTATATTTCGATTGGTGCACTAACCCATTCAGTAAAAAGTCTCGATTTAAGTTTGAAAATATTTTAATTTGATAAAGAAGCTTAAAGATATCTTACTGAATACAATTTTTATTGAAGCAATAATTGTATTTACCAAACGACTTCGACTTCCGGGGTTCGACAATATTCCTTTGTATGATGTTGGGCAATTTTTTTACAAACGAATTAATGAAGGAGAGCTACAAACCAGAGCTCGTTCAATGGCGTTCAGTTTTCTTTTAGCACTTTTTCCTACCATCATTTTCATATTCACACTAATTCCATATATTCCAATTCCTTACTTTCAAGAAAAACTACTATCGTTAATTCAAACACTATTACCAGGCGACACATATAAGGCAGCAAAGTATACCATTGAAGATATTGTAAAGCATCAGCGAGGAGGATTACTTTCATTTGGTTTCTTTTTCGCACTATTTGTATCAGCCGACGGAGTGTTAGCAGTAATGCGATGGTTTAACAAAAGTTTTCACGGGAAAGAAGAACGGAAACCATGGAAACTAAGGTTAATGGCCATAGGGATAACAGTTACATTGGCATTTTTTGTAATTCTGGCGATTACTCTTTTGATTAGTAGTGAAATTATTTACAATTATCTTTCTTCGAAAGAAATGATACTTGACCATTTAACACACATTTTAATTCTGCAAATCGGCAAATGGGTTATACTATTAGCCTTGTGTTTTTCGGCAATATCATTACTATATTATTTTGGGCCATCTGACGAAAAAAAACTCCGATTTATATCTGCCGGGTCGTCACTAGCTACGCTGTTAATTGTTGCTACTTCGCTTGGATTCAATTTTTTCATCGCTCATTTCGGCCAATACAACAAAGTATACGGATCAATTGGGACCTTGATAATAATTTTAATTTGGCTTTATATCAACTCATTGGTTTTGCTTATTGGCTACGAATTAAATGTAGCCATAAAAAGAGCTAAAGAAGGAGAAATTACTCCTCTTCCCATTCGGTAGTTGAACCAGGAACTGTTTCAATAACCTCCCATTGTCCGGCTAGGTTAAGCTTCTCGATTACATATCTTTCAACTCCAGTATTCCAATCGACATACTTACTCCATTTCAAGTGATTACTAACTTCGGTTTGAATTGCATTCAATAAAATTGAAGAACTGATATTTCCTTCAAGAGTATTTGTGTTACACACATTCTGTATTTCCACCTTATAATAGTAAGCATTATAATCGACATTCACATCCCAATCAGAATAATCATGAACAATAGAAGGCACTGAAGCAATTAGCTCATAATTTATTTTATCAGTAGAACGATAGATATTGAATCTTTCAACTAAATCAGGTCGATAGTTTACCTCACCCCATTCTGTTAACACAAACTTATCATCGACTACTGTTGATCGCGTGATGAACAACTGTTGCGAATCTAAATTACTAAATGGAAGGGCATGAGTTGTATCGCTCCAACTATCAAAATTAGCATCACCACAAATATCGCGTGCACGAATCGAGTATCCAAAATCTTGCGGACAATAAGCTGTGGTATCTAAATACCCTAAAGTTAAAGTATCAACAGTAGCAATTAATTGATTTACTGAACTATTTAATTCCGTACGATAAATTTCGTAAGCACTTATTTCACATCCCATATAAGGCGACCAAGCTAATGAAACCTGCATATTCCCTGCATTTGAAGACAACTCCATAGTTGAATGCGCCTTCAAAGCAGAAAGAGGAAGACTATGTCCGCATAAGTCGACAGCTTTAACCTTATAAGTGTATGAATATTGCAGAGTATTTAAACCGGAGTCAATATACTCAGGTGCTGCGCCCGAAACCGCTACAACATTTTGAGGTACCGTAGCGATACTATCAAATTGAGAAGTAGAAGCATTATATCGATATACAACATAATAATCCATGTCATTTTGGAGATTCAGTCTCCAGTTCACTTTAACATGATTATTATCGACAACCGACACACGGTATAATTGCGTTGCACTCGGAGGCAATTGATCATAGATATCTAAGTAATCGACATACACAATAGTATCGGCACAACCACCTGTATTTGTCACAATCAAGGTTGGAGAATAAACACCTTCGTCTAAATAATTATAAATTGGGTTAGACTCTGTTGAAGTATCACCGTTACCAAAATCCCAATAATAAGTAGGACTATCTAAATCTGTCGAGGTATTACTAAACGAAACAGGAACCGGGCTACATCCATTTTGAATATCCGAAACATATGAAGCAACAGGAGTTAATTTTACAACAATAGGGTCGGGATAATTAATTGTATCGGTACAACCTCCATTATTTTTAGCAATCAACTGTAGATGATAAACACCAGGTTGATTATAAGTGTATACAGGATTACTTCCATAAATCACATTTCCGTCACCCATATTCCAAATTAAACTATCAGCTACACTTCCACTATCAACAATTTCGATATTGAAAGGAGTACATCCTAATGTATTAGTTACACTAAATGATGCTATGGGCACTCCGCTAACTGTTACAGCTACAGGATAAGTAAAAATAGACAAGCAACCTGTTGAATCAGTAGTAAACAAGGAAGCAACGTAGTTACCAGAATTTTGATAAATATGATCAGCTGATTGAGAGGTATCACTAGTACCATCGCCAAATTGCCATTCCCATGCAATTGCTCCTTGCGAAAGGTCATTAAAATCGACAAATAAAGGTGCGCAGCCTGATACAGTAGAAAGAGAAAACATCGGCACAGAACCTTTTACATTTATAAATTGGGATTTCACAATGGTATCTTTACAACCATAGCTATTGGTAGTGATTAATCGTATGGAATAATTTCCTGGGGTAGTAAAAATATGATTAGGATTTTGATTTGTTGATGTACCACCATCGCCAAAGTCCCAATCCCAAGCAACCACATTCGTTGATAAATCAGTAAACTGAGCCATTAAAGGAACACAACCAGAAACACTATCAGCAGAAAAGTCTGCATGCGACTGCCCTACATTTACTAATGAATCGATTCGTAAAGTATCGAAGCAACCTTCAGCAGATTCCACAACAAGCTCCACATTATAAATTCCATTGGATGTATAAGTATGAACTTCATTAGGATTAGTTGAAGTAGTGCCATCACCAAAATCCCAATGCCATGAAATTGCATTGTGAGAAGAATCCGCAAAAGTTACTGTTACTGGATTACAATTCCCCGAAGATGTTGCAATAAAATCTGCGTATGTAATTTCTATGTTAGGTTTTGTAATTACTTTCTGGCAACCATTTACATCTTTGATTTTTAATGTAACCGGATTATGTGGAACGGAAGTAAATACATGACTAGGATTTTGCAATACAGAAGTAGTTCCATCGCCAAAATCCCATTCCCACGTATTTGCATCAATACTTAAATCGATATAATTTACAGTGACGGGCAAGCACACGGAAGATTGAGAAAAAGTAAAATCAGCAACTGGACGACTAACATAAATTGCATTATTCATCCACATAGTATCGACACAAATATTATTGCTAACAGCGAGCCCTAAACTATAATACCCAGGAGTACTAAATGTTTTCACAGGATTAATTGAATTAGAAGAGGAATTATCACTAAACATCCAATGATATCCTGAATAATTTATCGAAGTATTATTTAAAATAACAACTACGGTAGTACAATTTGTAGTGGTAGTATAGTTAAAAGAAGCAATTGGATTATACACAATTATTTGGTAAGCTAAATTAAAAGTATCACTACACCCCAAAATATCAGTTACAATAAGCATAACATTGTAACTTCCACTGTCGGCATAAGCATGTGCCGGATTTTTAATTGATGAAGTATTTCCATCACCAAAATCCCATAAATACGAATTGTAATTAATGTTTCCAGCATTAAACAAAACGGAATCATTAGCACAAGTACGTCGTACATTAGCAGTAATAGGTGAAAGGGTATTAATAGTAAATGATTTCGAAATAAATGAACTACATTGATTCGTATCACTAATATTTAAGCTAACCATATAAGAAGCGTCAATATTTGGATAAGTATAGTTTGCAGAAGCTGAATTAAAGGTAATCCCATTTCCGAAATTCCACAAATAAGAGCTAGCAGATGAAGCAGTGGCGGCAGTAGTTATAACTCCGGTACATGTATTTACAGTAGTGATTTGAAAGTCAGTTACCGGCTCAACAATATAGTACCATTCATTCATAAAAACAGTATCAATAACTCCTGAATGATTTACTATAGCAGAAACAACAAATACTCCACTATCAGCAAAAACATGAACAGGATTTAAAGATGTTGAAGTTGTGCCATCACCAAAGTTCCACTCTATTGAACTTACAGAAGGGAAAGGCGCTACGAAACTAACTTCATAAGGAGCGCAATGATATTGGATTGGAGGCGGAGGAAGACTATCGGTACCAATTACAACGGATCCACCTCCAGTAGAACCCATAGTAACGGGAGGATAATTAAAAGTAAACTGACAGCTATCATTTCCAATGGTAAGAGAAATAGTAAATGGCCCGGAAGTTAAATAAGTATGAGAGGGGTTTTGCAAAGAAGAACTAGATCCATCTCCAAAATCCCAAGACCACCATGTAGCCAATTGAGTATTTGCATGAAAAATCACATCGAATGGTGCTACTGTATCAAGCACCTGAATACTTGGATGAGCCCCAAGTCCTGAAATCACCACACCACCACTAATTGAAACATCTGTATTACATCCTGTAGGAGATGTTCCCGTTAAAGTAATATTATACGATCCAGTATTATTATAAACATGAGTAGGGTTTTGCAATGTTGAATTACCTCCGTCACCAAAAGACCAATTCCATCCAACAGTATTCAAACTTGTATCAGTAAATGTCACCAAATAAGGAGGGCAAGGAGAAACCGTATAAGTAAAGCCTGGGTGAGCTTGATCAATAATAATTGTTTGGAAATTTGAAATTGTTCTTTCGCATCCACCATTTAATCCCCATGTAGTTAAACTTACAACAAAAGTTCCTTCGCTTGTATAAGTATGATTTGGATTAGCCAAATTAGAAACAGTTCCATCACCAAAATCCCACAACCAAGCCGATGACGTTGAGGCATCTGCAAAATTCGCAGAAAAAGGAACACAACCATAAATTGGTGCTGGTGTAACATAATTTACTGTGGGTGCTGCGGCTACAATATGAGTTGGATATACCAATGTATCACTGCAACCTGTACCATTCGTTACTATCAATGTTACTGTATAGTTCCCAATAGAATTATATACATGTGAAGGATGTTGAGCTGTAGAAGTACTGCCATCACCAAACGACCATTGCCAAGAAGTTGCACCTGTTGAATGATCTGAGAAATTTACAGATAATGGAGGGCAACCTGATGTTACATCCGGACTAAAATGAGCTTTAGGGGAGTAAACTATTACATTTGCGTTAATAGGATATCCATAAGAACAACCATTAGAACCAGTAACTGTTAGTGAAATTTGATATGTACCTTCAATGTTATAAACATAATTAGGAACAGCCAAATTACTTGTATTTCCATCTCCGAAAGTCCATAAATATGTATTCCCAACACCAGGAGTATTATTCACGAAATTTAACGCAAGAGGAGCACATCCAATATAATTCGAAAACGAATAATTTGTTAAAGGTTTTGCTAAACATTCGATTGGACCAATTTGGCCAGTATTTGAGCATCCATTATGATAATCAACGGTAACGGTTGGATTAAAAACTCCAACAGTATAATAAGTATGATATTGCGCGAAACCATTTAAATTATTTGTATCTCCTAAATCCCACGAATAAGAATACGAAGCATTGTATGGGGTAATTAATGCAAGATAGAAAGGCTGACAACCGGTTGTAGAACTTGCTGTAATTACTGGAACAGGATTAAATTTGATATGAATATAATCGTTCTTAGTTAACGTTGAAGGACATCCATTTGCGGACACGACAGTTAATGAAACATCGAAAAATCCGGTATCAGTATAAACATGGCTAGGATTCTGCAAAGAAGACGTTGATCCATCTCCAAAATTCCATTGAAAAGAAACACCACCGGGAGCATTCGAAACAAAATCAAATTGCTGAGATGGATTGCATGTTATTGAATCATTTGAAGAAAATGTTATTGTTGGAGCCGACCAAACAGTAACCAATGATGATTGCGTTTCGATATCAGAACATCCCAATAATTTGTTATAGGCTACCAACGTAACACTAAAAGTGCCGGCCAATAAATAAGTATGATTTGGACTTGTAACAGACGAAGTAGTACCATCACCAAAATCCCATAAACATGAATCAAAATTTGAAGATAGATTTTGAAATGTGAAATTTTGGCTATTTACACAACCTGTTGTTTGAGAAACGGCAAAAGATGCTATTGGCTTTGGCGTTACATTTAAAACTGACGAATAAGTATTAGTAGATCCGCTAGATGAAGTAGCCACTAAAGTAATGTTATATTGTCCCGGAGCAACGAAAACATTAGAAGGATTAATTGCTGTTGATGTATTTCCATTTCCAAACGTCCATTGATACGAAACTGCATTCAATGAAGAATTTGTAAATTGAACATTTAACGGAGCACAGCCTGAAGAAGGCGACATACTAAAAGATGCTACTGGGTTTTGTGCCATTGCAAATACATGCAACAGCATCAAACCTGATAATACCAGGAATCGGTAAAACGTAACATTAATGCCGAATTTTGGCTTCATAGGGGGGTTAAATATGCACCATGATACGAATAGGAAGAGAAAATGTTCCCTATTTCAATAAATTAGAGCTTTTCAACCTGAAAATTAACCCTAAACACTTGACAATAACACCTGTAAGAAAATGGTAAAATTCACAATGAATTGAATTTGAACCTTATTTTTTAAGGCTGAATTACAGCATTTTAACAATCTGCTAGATAGTTCTTGCTACCTTTGCCGTTCTAAAAAAACGTGTAAGGTTTAAGCAAATATGTTATCGGAAGAAGAATGGGTTGAAGTTTATGGTGCCAGGGTTCACAACTTACAAAACGTGGATGTTGTTTTCCCTCGTAATAAACTGGTTGTAATCACCGGATTGAGCGGCAGCGGTAAAAGTTCACTTGCGTTCGACACCATTTATGCGGAAGGTCAGCGTAGGTATATGGAGACTTTCTCGGCATATGCTCGTCAGTTTTTAGGAAATTTAGAAAGACCCGATGTAGATAAGATTAAAGGATTGAGTCCGGTAATATCAATCGAACAAAAAACCACTAATACTAATCCTCGATCAACAGTAGGAACTGTTACGGAAATTTATGACTTCATGCGATTGCTTTTTGCGCGAGCATCGGATGCCTATTCTTATTTGACAGGAGAAAAGATGATCCGAATGACGGATGATCAAATTCAAGAAGTAGTTTTCAGCAATTACGACGGCAAAAGTATTTTATTACTTGCACCGGTAGTAAAAGGAAGAAAAGGTCATTACCGCGAACTTTTTCAGCAGATCGCTCAGATGGGATTTGTTCGAGTGAGAATTGATGGTGTATTAACCGAAATTAAACGAGGACTTCAAGCAGATCGCTATAAGACACACGATATTGAAATAGTAGTAGATCGTTTAGTTGTTGATGAAGACTCACGTCAACGCATATCCGACAGTATAAAGACAACATTAAAGCACGGAAAGGGATCGATGATGGTGCTTGACGAAAAGACTGACAAAGTGCGTCATTTAAGTCAGCATTTAATGTGTCCTTCAACAGGTATATCATACGATGAGCCGGCTCCGAATTCTTTTTCGTTCAATTCACCCTATGGTGCTTGTCCGAAGTGCAACGGATTAGGAACAATTCCAGAGGTAGATATAAAAACAGTTATCCCCGACCCTACTCGCAACATAAAACAAGGTGGTATTGCTCCATTAGGAGACTACAAAGACAACTGGATATATCAACAAATTGCTGCGATAGGAAAACGATTTGGATTTACGCTTACAACTCCAATCAAAGACATACCGGAAGAAGCACTC
>Ga0255344_1001397_pt1 | contig 32594 bp, 19 predicted proteins | sample wastewater_treat_5_FD_192414 | JGI IMG/M metagenome (GOLD analysis project Ga0255344, IMG submission 192414) | Wastewater microbial communities from Lulu Island WWTP, Vancouver, Canada - plant18 | ecosystem: Engineered > WWTP > Wastewater > Unclassified | place: Canada: Vancouver, British... | reverse complement strand
TAAATCAAATGTGTGCTACTCCTGGTTCTGCAACAGTTTCAGGTAATGGTGGTACGCCAACTTATACTTATGCATGGCCCGCTACAGCAGGTGGAGTTTCAGGTAATAGTGCTAGTAGTTTAACAGCAGGAACTTATGATGTAACTATCACAGATAACAATGGCTGTTCTATTGTTCAACCAGTTATCATAGTTGATGATGGAGCTATAGCTGCTACTGCAACAGTAGTTGATGATGTTTTATGTCATGGAGGTACTAATGGAAGTATAGATATTAACATAACAACAGGTACAGCAGCTTATAGTATAAATTGGGGTAGTGGAAGTGCAACCACAAGTTCCAACACTTATCAAATTACAGGATTACCAGCATCTCCATATACAATTACCGTAACAGATGTTAACTCCTGTGAAATAGTTTTAAATGCTACAATTACCGAACCTAGCTTATTACAAGCCAGTTCAAGTGCGACAGATATTGCATGTTATGGCGGTACTAGCACAGTAACCGTCAGTGCTACAGGTGGAACAGGATCATACACAGGCATAGGCACTTTCACAGAAACAGCAGGTTCTTATTCTTATACAGTAACCGATGGTAATGGTTGTACAGCAACAACAAGTGTTAACATTAGCGAGCCAACAGAACTAATAGCTAGTTCCACTTATACACCTATCTTATGTAATGGTGGTACATCAACAGTAAGCGTAAGTGCTTCAGGAGGAACAACTTCATATACAGGCACAGGAGACTTTACAGTCTCAGCTGGTGCTTATTCTTATACAGTAACCGATGCCAATGGCTGTACTTCAGTAACATCAGGCAACATAGATGAGCCAACAGTATTAACAAGTAGTGTTACAGATCAATTAAATCAAATGTGTGCTACTCCTGGTTCTGCAACAGTTTCAGGTAATGGTGGTACGCCAACTTATACTTATGCATGGCCCGCTACAGCAGGTGGAGTTTCAGGTAATAGTGCTAGTAGTTTAACAGCAGGAACTTATGATGTAACTATCACAGATAACAATGGCTGTTCTATTGTTCAACCAGTTATCATAGTTGATGATGGAGCTATAGCTGCTACTGCAACAGTAGTTGATGATGTTTTATGTCATGGAGGCACAAATGGAAGTATTGATATAAACATAACAACAGGCACAGCAGCTTATAGTATAAATTGGGGTACTGGTAGTACAACCACAAGTTCCAACACATATCAAATAACAGGATTACCAGCAGCTTCATATACAATTACAATTACAGATGCAAATTCATGTCAAACAGTTCAAAATGCTACAATTACCGAACCTAGCTTATTACAAGCCAGTTCAAGTGCAACAGATATTGCATGTTATGGCGGTACTAGTACAGTAACCGTAAGTGCTACAGGTGGAACAGGATCATACACAGGCATAGGCACTTTCACAGTAACAGCAGGAACTCATTCTTATACTGTAACAGATGCCAATGGTTGTACTGCAACTACAAGTGTAACAATAACAGATCCACCACAATTGATAGCAAGTTCTACTTTCACACCTGTATTATGTAATGGAGGAATTTCGACAGTAACTGTAAGTGCTACAGGTGGTACAGGTTCTTATTCTGGAATTGGTGAGCATATTACATATGCAGGAGCTTATTCTTATACAGTAACCGATTCAAATGGTTGTAGTTCAGTAACAAGTGGAACAGTAACCCAACCAGCTTTATTAGTTGCAAGTTCAGTTGCAAATGATATTTTATGTAATGGAGGCACAACAAGTGTTACCGTTACAGCTACAGGCGGTACAGGTTCTTATACAGGCACAGGCGTTATGACTAATATTGGCGCAGGTACTCATAGTTTTACCGTTACCGATGGTAATAATTGTTCATCAGTTACAAGTATAACCATAAGTCAGCCTTCATTATTGGTAGCAAGCTCTAGTGCAGGCAATATATTATGTAATGGAGGCACAACAAGTGTTACCGTTACAGCTACAGGCGGTACAGGTACTTATGCTGGCACAGGCGTTATAACTAATATTGGCGCAGGTACTCATAGCTTTACAGTTACTGATGCAAACAACTGTTCATCAGTTACAAGCATTACAATAAGCGAACCGCCTTTATTGGTAGCAAGTTCTAGTGCAGGAGATATATTATGTTATGGTGGAACAACTACGGTTAATGTAACAGCTACAGGAGGTACAGGAGCTTATACAGGCGTAGGTTCTATTCCTAATGTTAGTTCAGGTACACACAGCTATGTCGTTACAGATGCAAATGGTTGTAGTGCAACAACACAAATAACTATAAATCAGCCAGATATGCTTATTGTAACAGCAGTTGTAGATAATCATGTCTCATGCAATGGTTTATCAGATGCACAGGCAACAGCGAGTACAACAGGTGGAACAGAGCCTTATGTTTTCCATTGGAATGATCCAAGTTCTAGTTATGGAAATACAGTACATCAATTGCCAGCAGGAACTTGGACAGTATTAGTTACAGACAGCAATGGTTGTACTGTTACAAAGAGTGTAACTGTAACAGAGCCATTAGTATTGTCAGTAAATATAAATACAGTTGATGTTTTATGTTTTGGAGAAAGCACAGGTAGTGCCAATGCAGTAGTTACAGGCGGTACATATCCATTTACATATTCATGGAGTAATTCAGGAACGACATCTTCTATTTCCAATTTAAGTTCAGGAGTTTATGTGCTTACAGTAACTGACAATCAAGGATGTCAGGCTATCTCTAATTCAGTAATCAATCAGCCACCAGAATTAAATGTTTATCTAACCTCAAGTTCAGCAATTTGTGGTTCTACAGGCGGTAGTGTACTTGCTTCAGTTATTGGAGGTAGTCCCGATTATCAATATATTTGGTCAGTTAGTGGAAGTCAAAACAATATTCAAAATCTAAATCCTGGTACTTACAGTGTAACAGTTCACGATTCACATATGTGTAGTAAAACTCAAAGTATATCTGTAGATGTTGTTGGCAACATCGATGCAGACATAAATGTATTGAGTTATATTAGTTGTTTTGGTCAGAAAGATGGAGCACTTCAAGCTCTTAGTAGCAATGGTAATACTCCATTAAATTTTGAATGGAATACTGGAGCAGAAAGTTCAACTCTTACTAATCTTGGAAGTGGTTCTTATAGCGTTATCATCACAGACTCTTGGGGTTGTATAGGTAGTGCAAATTATGTTATGATTGAACCTACAGAAATAGTAGTAGATGCAAATATTCAGGGAACAAGTTGCTTTGGATATGCAGATGGTGCAATTACTACTCAAGTTTCAGGCGGTAGTTCTCCATATAATTATTTATGGTCAAATGCACAGACATCATCTAACATCTCTAATTTAGTTGCAGGTTCTTATTCATTAACCATTTATGATAAATTTGGTTGTCAACAAATAAAGACTTATGCTCTTACACAGCCAGACAAATTAGAAATTGATTTAGATATTAAAGATATAAGTTGTTTTGGCAATATAGATGGAGGCGTTAAGTTGTCTGCTACAGGCGGTACTCAACCATATTCGTATGCCTTAGGTATTCAAGATTCTATTTATGCAGGACAAATGCATTCACCATTACGCACAGGCAGTTATGTAGCTTATGTTCGCGATATAAATTTATGTATAGATTCATCTTTATTTATGATTGTAAGTCCAGCACCATTAGAAGCTTCTTATGTTTTTGAAAATCCAAGTTGTATTGGGGCAAGAAACGGCTCTATTGAAATTCAAGTAGCAGGCGGTGTAGAGCCATATTTATTTGAAACTAATGATGCAGTTGTTGATATTCCATTACTTAGTGGTTTAAGTGCAGGCAATTATAATGTAATTATTACCGATGCTAATGATTGTAGCCTTGAATTAAAAAATATCGTTTTATCTGAATCTGATGTTGAATGTGTTAAAATACCTAATGCATTTACACCTAATGGCGATGGAGTAAATGATACATGGATAATAGAAAACTTAGAAATGTTCCCAGGAGCAAGAATATTTGTTTACAACAGATGGGGTCAAGAAGTTTGGATTGGTTATCCTGGCGATGAGTGGGATGGTAAACACAATTCTAAGTTGATGCCAGCAACTACATATTTGTATGTTATTGAGTTATATGATGGAAGTAAACCTTATACAGGTACTGTTACTATAGTTTATTAATATATCTTGCTTTAATTAGCAAGTGTAATTGTTTTTTTCATAATTCCTCATTCAGGCTGTTCTGAAACTTAGAATAAAGTCCTGAATGAGGAATTAAAAAATACACACTTTTAGGACACTATCATGAAAAAAGTAATAGATACAGAAAAAATACCTATAAAACTTTGGCTTGATGACATTGATGAAAATACATTACAACAAGCAAAAAATCTGGCTAATTTGCCTTTTGCTTTCAAACATATTTGTCTCATGCCAGATGCACACTCTGGATATGGAATGCCTATAGGAGGAGTGATGGCTGCAGATGGAGTAATAGTCCCCAATGCGGTAGGAGTTGATATAGGTTGCGGAATGTGTGCAGTTAAGACTGATTTGAAATTTTCGCCAAGTATTAGAAAAAAAATGGAAAGCATTTTGGGAGATATAAGAAGAAAAGTACCTGTAGGCTTTAAGCATCATAAAAGGGCACAAGAAGAAGATCTTATGCCTAAAGGTTATGGTATTGATAATATGGAAGTGGTAAGAGCTGAATATAAATCAGCATTAAAGCAACTTGGAACGCTAGGAGGTGGCAACCATTTTATTGAAATTCAAAAAGATAGTGAAAACATGGTTTGGATTATGATTCATTCTGGTAGCAGAAATATAGGTAAGCAGGTTGCAGACCATTACAATAAAGTTGCAAAAAGCCTGAATCAACAGTGGAACTCCCCAGTACCACCTAAGGCTGATCTTGCCTATCTTCCTTTTGATACCGGAGAAGCACACAGATATTTTGAAGAAATGAATTATTGTGTTGATTTTGCATTAGCCAATCGTAAACTAATGTTGATAAGAGTGCAAGAAGTACTGCTTGATTATTTTCCTAACTTAAATTTTGGAGAAACAATAAATATAGCTCACAATTATGCAACATGGGAAAATCATTTTGGTAAAGATGTAGTAGTACATCGTAAAGGAGCCACATCTGCACATAAAGGCAAACTCGGCATTATACCAGGTTCGCAAGGAACAAACTCATATATCGTTGAAGGTTTAGGAAATCCAGAAAGTTTTTCAAGCTGTTCGCATGGAGCAGGTCGCAAAATGGGACGCAACGAAGCAGTACGAAGCTTAAGTCTAGAAGACGAAATACGCAAACTTGATAAAAAAGGAATTGTACATGCTATCAGAGGCAAAAGAGACCTAGAAGAAGCACCATCAGCTTACAAAAATATTGTACAAGTTATGGCTAACCAAGAAGATTTAGTGAAAATAAAAGTAGAACTTTCACCACTTGCTGTTGTGAAAGGATAACTATGATTTGTTACAAAATTTATTTTATTGGAATATTAAATTCTTTGGAAAAATGATTACTAAAATTATTAATTTTATCTATTTGTTTTGATTTTAACAAGACTAAAATTTCGTTGTTTTCTGAACTAAACAAACTAATCTTATATTTTTCAAATGTTTTTTCATTGTTTTCGTTTTTACTTTCGTTACCGCTTCCAATAATTTTAATGTACATATCTTCTTTTACATTAGTCCAATATCCAATTTTAATTAAACCAAAAAGAAGAGCAGCAAACTTTACTCTTTTATTTTTAAAGTCAATAAAACATGCATTGTGAGAAAATGCTAAAAAAGCTCCTACAATAATAATGGTAAGTCCAACAAGCCATGAAGAAAAACTAACATAAATTCCTATGGCTAAAATAAGTATTCCTAAAATCACACCTATTACACCAAAAGTAAAATCTAAAATATTTTTTTTCATATTTTTACTAAAGATAATATAATTCGCACTAAGGTTTAATAAGTAACTACAACTATTGGATTTGAGTACTCATAAGTATCGTTTGCTAGTTTTACGTAAGCTTTAATATGATAAGCTATGCTTGGTGTAGCACTAATAATATGGTTGAAAGAGCCTCCACCCATTCCACCAGCAGTATAAACTCCGTCATAATTTTCCGCATGTGGAGCACTACTAAAAGACCAAAAAAAGCCTTTTTCTACTATTTCATAAGCTCCATCAATTAAAACTTCTGCTTGCAAAGAAATTTCAGATGCAACTTCATCGTAATCAGCACTGTGTAAAATTACTGTTGATTTACCACTTTGTTTTATACATCTTATTGAAAATCCATGATTTTTTCCACTTTTTTCTTTTCCAATTTGTGAGCTATCAAATTTTAAGTGACGTGAATATGCCACTGCGTTAGCTTCGCCAGTAATTTCAGTCGAAGTCCAAATGTTTAATGTTTCTCCTCTTTCAGAAAACATACTAATATTTGTTGAATCTCTATAACCAGCTGGTCTAAAATTTAAGCCAGCAGTATTTGTTGCACCTAAATTTGGTGCTAACCAATTTTCTGTGCCAGCTTCTTTTAACATACCACCTTCATCTGTACCTCTCCAGCCTTCATTTAAAGCTTCGATCTCTTCCATACCAAGAAACAGTTCTAAATAAAACCAATCGTCATCACTAGGAACTCCCCATCCACTAGGACATACACCATTACCGTTATAAATGTTAGATTCAGCAGCTTTAAAATTATACAAATATCCGTAAGTACTATCATTAGATAGTGTTGAATTTTCATATTTACAATAACTAGGTTTTTCTTCTCCATGAACAAAAGTCAGCCATTCTTCGAGAGATTGTACGTGTTGTAAACTTATCAACATTAAAGTAGTGTCTGTTGAGACATTCTTTTTTGTAACTCTCAAATTTTCTGCCATCCACTCTCTATCATTTATTACAATAGTTTTGTATAAATTTCCATCCCAATCTAAAACACCAGGTCCTTCGACATAAAGTTTATTTAATGTTTGAAATTCTATTGCTTCGCCATAGCTTGTGCCATTGTTATTAGTTGCATAAGCTCTAACATAATAGTTTTGATTACTGTTTAATCCTGAAATTGTTGAAGTGAACTGTTCACTACCAGCCCCCGCACTAATAAAGCCAATACATGATTCTAATGTAATCCCGCTCCAAGTACCCCATAAAATTCCTTTTTCACTTATAGGGCTTTCACCTTCATCTACAATTTCTCCACTTACATCAGCAGTAGATATACTTATATTATTAGGAGTTATAGTTGTAACTGTAGGCGTTCCTATGTTTGTTCTAACACAACGAATAGAGTAGCCATTAGTGTTGCTGATAGGAGTGGAATATTCATCTCTATAAATTCGTTGTTCAGCATTACTTAATGTACGAACAAACGTTGAATTCTCTGAATTAACCCAAGTTGAGAAGATTTCTCCTTTACCAACAAATTCCCCACTTTCGGTAATATAACCAGAACCTTGAGCTGAATATCCTGTTTGGTTTGTTGCTCCATTATTTGGCGAAATCCAGTTGTCTAATTCTACTTGTTTCAACAATCCGCCTTGATTAGTGCCTCTCCAACCAGTAGTATTTAACGCATCAGTTTCACTCATGCCTAAAAGCATCTCTAATTTTACCCAATCATTATCTTCTGGCACTTTCCAACCAGTAGGACAAATATATTCATTCTGTGCAGCAAATTGATCATATAACTTGCCATTTTTTAAATGATTATTTACTGAATCAAAATCCATATAACAAGACTTCATACTAGGAGAGCTTTCCCAATTTTGGTCAACCAAAGGAATTAATGTGCCATCATTTAGTCTTGATGTGCGTAAATTTTCAGTCATATATTCAGTGTTGGCAATTCTTACAGTTCTATATACGTTGCCATCAATATCTGTTACTGTAGATTCTGATATATAATATTTTTCTAAGGTTGTAAACGAAAACTCATTTGTAATACTTTGTCCTCCAGAATTTTGAGCAAAAGTTTTAACATAATAAATTTTGTTTGGTTCTAAATTATTTATAACATACGAATAATCGGATTGAGTAAAGTTAGAAGGTAAATAATGAATACCACTTTCTCCGATAGTGAAATTAGGATTTTTGTCCCAAGCAACTCCTAAATTATATAATTCTTCTTCTGATTCAACATGACCCGAAATCCTTGCTGATTTCATATAAACTGAATCTATTTGCAATATTTCTATTGAAGGCTCAATTATGGGTTCAGGTATGGTTGTTGAAAAAGAGATTTCTTCGCTATAACCAGTGCCATGATGGTTTCTGGCAAAAGCTTTAACATAAAAAGTTTGATTTGTTGCGATATTATCTAGATGTACCATAAATTCATTTTCAAAAATCTCTTGAGCATAATAGATATCAGAATTAGAAAAATCAAGATTTGGAGTTGAGCTTACCATAAAACCACCTTCATAAATAGAACTTACTCCTTGCTCAATAATTACTACATGAAAGTCAACATTACCATCAGCTGCATTAAAATTAGCTTCAATAGTCCCTAACTTAGGATTTCCAGGTATAGTTGAGAAAGTAATTTCTTCACTATAACCAGTACCATAACTATTTTTTGCAAAAGCTTTAACATAAAAAGTTTGATTAGGTTCTATGCTGTCTATAAAAAGCATAATTTCATGGTCATAAATATCTTGGGCATAATAGATGTCACAGTCATCATCACAATCATTATCAAAGTTTGGATTTTCGCTTACCATAAAGCCACCCTCAGTTATAGGGCTTAAGCCATGGTTAATAATTTCTACAAAAAAGTAAGCACTACTAGCATTTTCACTATAATAATCAGCTTGAACATTTCCTAAAGTAGGGACTTCTTCAACTGCTTTTTTATCGTAAACGCAACGCACAGATAAGCCTAATGACTTTGAACCATGTTCTCTAAATATATTGCAAGAGGAGTTGTCTAAAGCTCTACACCAAGCATTTTTTTCATTCTGCTCGCTTGAAGTCCACCAAGCAGCATAATCGTCTTTATAGTGAAACTCACCAGTTAAAGCACGCATACCTCCTGGCATAGCTGTAAAACCAGTAGAGTTTACAAGTTTTTTATCAGGCAAATCCCAAATTCCTTGAGTTGCAGATTTTAAATAGCAAGCACTATTACTAGCTCTCCATCCAATAGTGTCGATATTTTGAACTTCTATAAGATTTTCTATAATTTTCCAATCAGCATCGCTAGGTATATGCCAACCTTTTGGACACATTGGCACTTCATTATTAACTGCATACCAATTATATAATTTGCCATAAATTCCAGAATTGTTTGCATTGTTTGCATATATAGAATACGCAGGTTTGCTTGTTTTTCGCCATTCTGCATTGTCAGTTATTGTAGTTATTTCATTATTGTTAATAAAATATTTTGTGTTCAAATTTTCTGCCATCCAAATTCTATTGGCAATTACTATAACAGGATAATGCTTCCCTTCAATATCAATACATCTGTAAAAGCTTACTTCTAAATCTATATATTCTCCATCATAGTAATCACCTTGATTTATGACCAAAGTTTTTTTTGTAATATCTCCTTCATTTGAAGTAAAAGTGAATAATAAAACATCGCCAAAAGTATAGGCTAATGTGTTTTCTAGACTTTGTTTTAAATAAATATTGCTTTCATCATTTTCTGTATTTTCATTTTCTATATCAATACTATTTGCATGTCTTATTCCTTCTATATAAGTTTCATCAGCAGTTCCAATTACTTTTATATAATATGAAAATGTGTCTCCGCTGATTTGAATAAAATAAATACCACTTAATTTTGCATTAAGCTCTAATTGGTGATATGCTTTTTTGTTATAGAAAGAGTTTTTATAAACAACTGCACCAGAAATGTTGAAAATAGTAAAATTTACAGTTCCCGAATTTTCCGCAAAATAACTAATGTTAAAATTACTTTCTGAAGGATTGGGAAAAACTTTAAATTTTTGAGGTTCAAGAGCCATAAATTTTAGGTTTGCACCACTAACAATATGAAGTGTTGCGTTAGGCTCTATGCTTAATGTGTCATTTGTTCTTAGATTTTCAACTTTTATACTTTCTATCAAAACTGTATCAGAGCTAGGAGTGAAATAAATATAATTATCTTGAGCAAATAAACTAGATGTTGTTAAAAATAGAGCTAATATTATTTTTACAGAAATTAAGTATGTATGTATTTGATTTTTCATGATTGTAAATTTTAATATGCGTTAAAATAATAAATAAACGATAAATTAAAAACAGAGTGATTTGCAGTTATTGTTTCATCGTGTCTTATATTTACAAAACCACGTGAGTAATTAGCTGATACATTATAATTTTTAAATCCTACTCTAAGTCCAGCACATATTCCAGAGTCAAATCTTTTATAAGAACTCCATTTTTCTCCAAAAACATCATCTTCGTTGTCTAAATATTGTGCATGTGGTGTGTCTTCAAAGTTCCATTCAAAAGGCGGAACAATTTCTTCGCGAGGTATAAAAGTTCTTTTTCCAACTATTGCAACATTAGTATATGGTCCTACCATAGCACTAACAGTAACATTTCCAATTGGAATTTTATATCCTATTTGCAAAGGCACTTCAAAACTGCCAAAGTTAATTTTAGATAAAGCAAAATTGTCTTTATATTTATCTCCTTTTGTAATATAATTCAAGGAAGCACCAACATAAAGAAAACTTAAAATTTCGTATTCAGCAGCCAAACCTACTTGGTAACCAAACTTATTAGATTTTTTATAGTCTTGACCTATTTCCGTTTTTTCTATAATTTTAGCCATTGTAGAGCCTGCTGTAATGCCATAATAAAAACCTTGTGCATTTAGCATAAAAGCACAAATTATAAAACAAAATAGCAATGATAACCTTTTCATAATTTTACATATAACATATAATAGCTACAAAAATAATTATTTATTTTATAAACACAGCAAATAGCGTGCAAAAATATATGATTTTATAAAAAAATATTTAGACTTATTTTTTTAAGAGAAGTGTAACAAAAAAATATGTGTAATTTCGTATTTTGTTGTATCTTTGCGTTCAATTTAGAAAGTTAGAATCAATGAAACATATTCGAAATTTTTGTATTATTGCTCATATAGACCACGGGAAAAGTACTTTGTCTGATAGACTATTACAATATACAGATACTGTAGCAGAGCGTGATTTTCAGAATCAGCTATTAGACAATATGGACTTGGAGAGGGAGAGAGGAATTACTATAAAAAGCCACGCTATTCAGATGGAATATGAACATGAGGGCGAAAATTATATTTTAAATTTAATTGATACTCCAGGTCATGTTGACTTTTCATATGAAGTAAGTCGTTCTATTGCTGCATGTGAAGGGGCACTACTGATTGTAGATGCAACACAAGGAATACAAGCTCAAACAATTTCTGTTTTGTATCAGGCAATAGAAAATGATTTGGAAATAATTCCTGTTTTAAATAAAATGGACTTAGAGGCTGCTATGCCTGAAGAAGTCGAAGGCCAAATAATTGATTTAATTGGTTGTGCTAGAGAAGATATTATACATGCAAGTGGAAAAACTGGTTATGGAGTTGATAAAATATTAGATGCTGTTATTAATAAAGTTCCAGCTCCAGAAGGCGATGACCAAGCTCCTTTGCAAGCATTAATTTTTGATTCTGTTTTTAATTCATACAGAGGAATTATTGCATATTTTAGAATTTTTAATGGAAAAATTTCTACCAAAGACTTAGTTAAATTTGTAAATACTGGAAAAGAATATGATGCAGATGAAATAGGTGTCTTAAAACTTGGTTTATCTCCTCGTGAAACTCTGTCTGCTGGCGATGTGGGCTACATTATTTCAGGAATAAAAACTGCTGCCGAAGTAAAAGTTGGAGATACTATTACTCATATCGAACGTCCTTGCGAAAAAGCTATTGAAGGTTTTTCAGAAGTAAAACCTATGTTGTTTGCTGGTATTTATCCTGTTGATGCTGATGATTATGAAGAACTTAGAGCTTCTATAGAAAAACTTCAGTTAAATGATGCTTCACTTACATTTACATTAGAGTCGTCGGCAGCTTTAGGTTTTGGATTTAGATGTGGCTTCCTTGGTTTGCTTCATATGGAAATTGTGCAAGAAAGACTTGATAGAGAGTTTAATATGGACGTAATTACAACTGTACCAAACGTTCAATATTTAGCTTACACAACAAAAGGCGAACAAGTAGTGGTCTATAATCCTTCTGGAATGCCAAGTCCAAGCCATTTAGACTATGTTGAAGAACCTTATATTAAAGGTAGTGTAATTACAAGAGCTGAATATGTTGGTCCAATAATAAAGTTGTGCTTAGATAAACGTGGAACGCTTTTAAATCAAGTGTATCTTGCAACAGATAGGGTAGAGCTAAGTTTTGAACTGCCTTTGGGCGAAATAGTTTTTGACTTTTACGATAAGTTAAAAAGTATTTCTAGAGGTTATGCTTCTTTCGATTATCATCAATCAGGATATAAAGAGTCGAAATTAGTGAGATTAGATATTTTATTAAATGGCGAAATGGTTGATGCTCTTTCTACTTTAACTCATATTGATAATGCTCAAGGATTTGGAAGACGTATGTGCGAAAAATTAAGAGAATTAATCCCTCGTCAGCAATTTGATGTTGCGATTCAAGCTGCTATAGGAAGTAAAATAATTGCACGCGAAACCGTAAAAGCTCTTAGAAAAGACGTTACTGCAAAATGTTATGGTGGCGATATTACTCGTAAAAGAAAATTATTAGAAAAACAAAAAGCTGGTAAAAAGCGAATGCGACAAATTGGTTCTGTAGAAGTGCCACAATCCGCTTTCTTAGCTGTGCTTAAATTAGATTAAAATATTTTATCTCATATCAATAACTTCTGCGTCAGGATATAAGTTGTTTGAATATTTTATTTCAGTATCTGGAATAGAAGGATTTTCTAAAAACTTTTGAATTTCGATTAAATAGCTAACTCCATCTTTACCAACATATCTTGCAGAATATATTTGCTTTTTAGTTTTATCAACTTTTAAAGTGATTTTAGAATATTTCTTATCTTCAATCACTTTTGGGTACATGTCTATTTCAACTAAAGGACGATTTGCTTCAAATTTATCACTTATATATTTTATTTTAAATTTGTTTTTGTAATCTTTTAATATAGTTTTTGGGTTCATCATATCTGCTTGGTTTTCTGAATTATCAGTAATGTTTATCTCTTCAGCATCTTTTAGATAAGTCCAATTAGTTTTACCGTCAGAATGAACAATTTGTCCCATTATGTCCAACTTATAATATCCTGCTTTGTAAGCAGCACTTCCAGAATAAGAATCTCTTTTCTTAGTTTGTAAATTTTCAACAAACATTTTAAAATCAACTTTAAGGCTTGTGTATCTGTCTGCTTTAGCAGCTATTTCATCAAGTAAAGCTGTTGCAGCAGCATCGTTTTGAGAGAAACTATTAGCATAAAATAATATTATGCTTAATACTAAAATTATTTTTTTCATCATTTCAAAATTTTAATTTAAAATTATTTATTACTTAAGCTATTCAAATATTGTTCCAAACTATATTCATCTGGAAATAAAACTTGTCTAGCTTTAGAACCTTCGTTAGGTCCTACTATATTTGCTGCTTCTAATTGGTCCATAATTCTGCCAGCTCTATTATATCCTATACTCATTCTTCGTTGAATAAACGATGTAGAGCCTTGTTGATGTCTAACAATTAGTCGTGCAGCTTCTTCAAAAAATTCATCTCTTTCGTCTGGGTTTATCGCACCGACACCTGATGAACCTTCTGCTATTTCTGGTTCTGGAAGTTCAAAAACATTTGGATAAGATTGTTGTTTGCTTATATGGTCAACAACTAACTCTATTTCTGGAGTATCAACAAATGCACATTGTATTCTTGTGAGTTTACCTGTACCAGAAATTAACATATCTCCTCGACCTATTAATTGATTAGCACCTGTTGAATCTAAAATTGTTTTTGAATCGTGTCCATTAGTTACTTTAAAAGCTATACGTGTTGGGAAGTTCGCTTTTATAACTCCTGTGATTACATCTGTAGAAGGACGTTGTGTTGCTACAATTAAGTGAATGCCAATAGCTCTTGCTTTTGCCGCAAGTCGTGAAATAGGAGCTTCAACTTGTTTGCCTTCTTGAACTATAATGTCGGCAAACTCATCAATAACAACAACTATATATGGCATGAAGAAATGTCCTTTATTAGGATTTAATTTTCTTGCAATAAATTTTTCGTTGTATTCAATGATATTTCTAACTCCTGCTTGTGTTAAAAGAGTATAACGCCTATCCATTTCTATACACAGCGAGTTCATTGCTGGAACAACTTTACTAACATCTGTAATAATTGGATTTTCTTCACCAGGAAGTTTAGCAAGATAATGTTTTTCTATTCTTCTATAAACAGAAAGTTCAACCATTTTTGGGTCAACTAAAACAAATTTTAACTGCGATGGATGTTTCTTGTAAAGTAAAGAAGTGATTATAGCATTTATCCCAACAGATTTACCTTGTCCTGTAGCACCAGCAATTAAAAGGTGAGGCGTTTTTGCAAGATTGAAAACAAAGGTTTCGTTAGAAATAGTTTTTCCTATTGCTACAGGTAGTTCATAGTTTGACTCTTGAAATTTTACAGATTTAATCACAGAACGCATAGACACAATTTCTGGTTTTGAGTTAGGAACTTCAATACCTATTGTGCCTTTACCTGGAATAGGAGCTATGATTCTTATTCCAAGAGCAGCCAAACTAAGCGCAATATCATCTTCTAAATTTTTAATTTTTGAAATTCTAACTCCCGGTGCAGGAACTATCTCATATAAAGTTACTGTAGGTCCTATTGTAGCAGTGATTCTCGATATTTCTATCTTGTAATCTTGTAAAGTGCTAACAATTCTATTTTTATTTGCATTTAATTCGTCTCTAGTAACATCAGATTTGCCTGTAGGATAGTCTTTTAATAATTCAATAGGAGGCATTTTGTAATATTCCAAATCTCTTGTTGGATCATAGTCTCCAATAAAATCACTATTGATTTCGTCATCGCTTAGAGCTTCTTCTTCGGTTTGCTCGTTTATTGCTAACTGTAAATTTTCTTCTGTTACAACTTCTTCAGGTTTGGCTTCTTCTTTTTCATTTTCATCATCATCTTTTTCATCTTCATTATCAAAATCTACTACATTTGGTATCATTTCAGAATTTTCATCGGTTTTTTCAGTTTCATCATCTTCGTCATTTTCTTTTCCTATTTCTTCCAAATCTTGTTTGAAGTTATCACTGTTATCTTCAAGCAAACCATCAGACTTAATTGTTTTTATATCATTTATTTTTATTTTGAACCAGTTTAAAGAATTTTTAAATGTGTAAATAGTTATAATTATTGCTGTAATAATTAATATAGTGTAAGTTCCTATTTCTCCTACTAATGCGTTGAGCCACAAATAAATAAAATATCCATGTGAACCGCCAACCATAAAATAATTATCTTTAAAAATAGCGGCAAGTGCAACGCTTAGCCAAATTGTAAAAATTAAACTTACAAAAAGAAAACGCCAAACATTTGTTAATTTTATATTTAATAATCTTAATCCAAAGACTCCAAAAATTAGAACAAACGAAAAAGACGGTAATCCAAACCAATTATAAATAAAGTGGTTTGATATTAAAGCTCCAATTTTTCCCATCCAGTTTTCTACGCTAAAGTCGGAATTTGTAAAAAGTCCTTGAAATCCAACGCCTAGCATGCTTTGGTCGGCTTTCCATGTGAATAGGTAAGAGGTAAAAGACAAACATAGAAGTATTGAAAAACCAAGTAGTAAAAGACCTAGACTTATTCTAAATTTTTCATCTTTGAAAAATCTAATAATATTATTGTCTTTCAATGACTTCTTTTCTTTTTTTTCTTTTGTATTTTTTGACTTTTTCGCCATGGTTCAAAATTAAAAAAAATCCCCATGTAGAGGATTTTTTTTTAATCTATTTATTTAAACAGGGTTGTTAATAAAATATTTTACTGTCCAAACATTCCGCCTAATTCTTCAGGGGTTTTAAGTTCGTAATCATCAGGAATAACAAATAGTCCACCTTTTACTTTGCCAGCTTTAAGTTCTTTAGCTGTCATTGTCATTGTAAGACCTTGTTGAGTCATAGAATACTCCATAAGAATTCCTTTAATTCCTTTAAAACCATTTAATTCATTTATTTTTTCAGGAACGTTAAATTCGTCAGTGTAATAAATTTCCACTACATCTTCGCCGTTAGTTACTTCAGCTTTTTTACATTTGTATCCAGCAATCATTTTTGTTTCGTCAATAAACTTAATTTCAGGGTCTTTCATATCTGCTTCGCTTAAAGCTTTGTCAATGTCTTCTTTTTCTTGCTTCATAGCAATTTTCATTCCCATAGCGTCCATAAGTATAATTACGCCACCTTTGTCAAAGTCAGAAATTGAAGCCATAGAATAAAAAGCTGATACTTGGTCGGTTCTCACTTTATTTCCACTAATGTAAGTAATGATATTGGTAGGCAATTGAGCCTTTGTCATTTCATCTAATTCTTCTTCAGAATCATAAGTAATGTCATAAGTAACTGTTCCTCTAAAGGGTTTTGCCTTTTTTTGAGAAAAACTAGAAAGGCTTAAACTAACTGCCACTAAAACCAAAAGTAATTTGAATGTTGTTTTCATAGAATATTAATTTTTAATGTTAAGCTTAAAATATTATACAATTATCATACCACAAAGATATAACTAAATTTTTGTAAATAAACATTTTTTTGTAAAAATTATTAAAATATTGTTAAGGGATTGGATTACAATGAACAGATAATATTCCAATCTTACTTTATAACAACATTCACAATCTTTTTAGGAACAATAATCATTTTTACAATTTGTTTTCCTTCAATCCATCTTTGTGTGTTTTCGTTGCTAAGAACAGCTTCTTCAATTTGTTTATTATCCAAATCAAGTGGCAGTTCTAATGTGAAACGAGTTTTTCCATTAAAAGAAATTGGATATTCAAAACTGTTTTCTACTGTATATGCAGGATTATATGTGGGCCACATAGCTTTTGTAATGCTTTCTTTATGACCAAGCAAATTCCACAATTCTTCGGTAATATGTGGTGCATAAGGCGACATTAAAATACAAAGTGGTTCTAAAATTTCTCTCTTATTGCATTTTCCTAAATCGTTAATGCAAATCATTAAAGCACTTACGCCAGTGTTAAATGCAAATTTTTCTATATCATCACTTAGTTTTTTAATTGTGTTATGAAGAATTTTTAATTCTGCTGCATTTGCTTTGTCATCACTTACAAAAAATTCATCATTATCATTGTGGAATAATCTCCAAAACTTACGAATAAATCTAAATACTCCTTCAATTCCATTTGTGTCCCAAGGTTTTGCTTGTTCTATAGGTCCTAAAAACATTTCATACATTCTAAGTGTGTCGGCTCCATATTTTTCAACAAGCTCATCAGGATTTTGAACATTGTGCATAGATTTCGACATTTTTTCTATTTCCCAAGAACAATGATATTTGCCATCTGCTTCTAAAATAAATTCTGCATCTTTAAATTCTGGTTGCCATTTTTTAAAACTTTCAATATCTAAAATGTCGTTGTGCACAATGTTAATGTCAACATGCAATCTTTGAGTTTCGTATTGGTCTTTTAAATTATAAGAAACAAATTTATTTGTGCCATTTATTCTGTAAACAAAGTTTGAACGTCCTTGTATCATTCCTTGGTTTATCAGCTTTTTAAATGGTTCTTTGTTTGGCACTAATCCAAGATCGTATAAAAACATATTCCAAAAACGAGAATATAATAAATGCCCAGTAGCGTGTTCTCTACCGCCAATGTATAAATCAACATTTTGCCAATAGTTAACAGCTTCTTCCGACACTAATTCATTGTCATTATTTGGGTCCATATATCTTAAATAATAAGCTGATGAACCTGCAAATCCAGGCATAGTTGATGTTTCAAGTTTGTGCCCATCGGCGGTTTGCCAATTTTTAGCTCTTGCTAATGGTGGTTCTCCATCGTCTGTTGGTAAATATTTATCAATATCGGGTAACTCAAGCGGAAGCTCGTCTATGCTCATTGTTTTAGGAATACCGTTTTTATAATAAATTGGAAACGGTTCTCCCCAATATCTTTGACGACTAAAAATTGCATCTCTAAGTCTATAATTAATTTTTGCTTTTCCAAGACCTAGTTCTGAAATTTTTGAAATCATTTTACTAATAGCTTCTTTAACTTCTAAGCCATTTATAAAATCTGAATTAATTAATATTCCGTCTTTTGAGTCGTATGATTCTGTCCATTCGCTTGTTGGAATAATTTTTTCGTTTGGATTTTTTATTACTTGAGTAATATTAAGATTAAAATGTTTAGCAAAAGCAAAATCTCGTGAGTCGTGAGCAGGAACCGCCATAATAGCACCTGTACCATATCCAATTAACACATAATCAGCAATATAAATTGGAATTTCTTGTTTTGTAAATGGATTTATAGCATAAGAACCTGTAAATTGACCAGACACTTTTTTCTCTGTCATTCTTTCAACTTCAGAACGATTTTTTGCCCAATTTATATATTCTTCAACTTTTACTTTGTTTTCAGCACTTGTTAATTCAGAGCAAAGTTCGTGTTCTGGAGCTAAAACCATAAAGCTAACTCCAAAAATTGTGTCGGGACGAGTAGTAAAAATTTCAATTTTTTTATCCGAATCTTTAATGTCGAAAAACATTTGAACACCTTCGCTTCGTCCAATCCAGTTGGTTTGAATATCTTTAACAGGTTCGGGCCAATCAATAGTTTGTAAACCTTCTAGCAATCTGTCGGCATAAGCAGTAATTCTTAGCGACCATTGTTTCATTTTTTTCTTTTCAACAGGAAAACCACCTCTAACAGAAAGACCATCAGCAACTTCATCGTTTGCTAATACTGTTTTTAATTTTGGACACCAATTCACTGTTGTGTCGGCAAGGAATAGAAGTCTATATTTCATTAAAACTTCTTCTTTCTCTTCTTTCGACATTGTATTCCATTGTTCAGCAGTAAAATCTTCATGCTCGTCGCAATATGCACTTACCGCTTTAGAACCTTGTGTTGCAAATATTTCTGTCAAATGTTTTATAGAATTTGCTTTATTAAGTTTAGTGTCATAGTAATGTTCAAATAGCTGAACTACAGTCCATTGAGTCCATTTGTAGTATTTTGGGTCGCTAGTTCTAACTTCTCTATCCCAATCGTATGAAAAACCAAGATTGTCTAGTTGTTCGCGATAGCGTTTTATGTTTTTTTCTGTAGTAATTGCGGGATGCGTACCTGTTTGAATAGCATATTGCTCGGCTGGTAAGCCAAAAGAGTCGTATCCCATTGGATGCAAAACATTGTATCCTTTTAATTTTTTATATCTGGAATAAATATCTGAAGCTATGTATCCTAAAGGATGTCCAACATGCAAGCCCGAACCAGAAGGATAAGGAAACATGTCGAGCACATAGTATTTAGGTTTTTTATTGTCAATTTCAACTTTATAAGTTTTGTTTTCTTTCCAGTAAGCTTGCCACTTTTTTTCTATTTCTTTGAAATTATATTCCATAATCAATAAAATTTTGTGCGAAATTAAAACTTTTTATGTATAAAAGCTTCTAAATATTCAAAAAAAACAATTAGAATAAGTTTAAGTTCTAATTATTATTTATAACTTTGCAGTAAATTGTAATAAATATGAAGAAATCCGTAATTTTAATTTCGCTTTTATCAATAGTATTATATTCTTGTAATTCAGGTTCTTATAAAACTGTAGCTTATGCTCATGGACAAGCTGGCGATATTATTGTAGTAATGAATAATCAAGCTTGGGACACAGAAGCAGGCGATAGTTTGAGAAAAGTATTTCATGAATATGTTTCAGGTGTGCCAATGGAAGAACATATGTTTGATTTACATCAAATACCTAGAGAACAATTTGTAAAAGGAAATAAACTTCATAGAAATGTAATTTATCAAGAAGTAAACTCTTCTATTGAGCAAGCAAGTATTAAGATTTCAAGAAATAAGTTTGCAATGAAACAGGTTTTTGTAGAAATTGCAGCACCCAACCAACATGAATTTGCTAAAATAGTTGCACAAAATAAGAAAAAACTTGTTGATATATTTCTAGAAGCAGATAAGGCAAGATGGATAGAGACTTTAACAAAATATACCAACAAGATTGCAAGTAAAAGAGTACAAGAAAGATTTGATATTTTTCTACGTATTCCTTCATATTATAATATTGAAGAAGACAGAGATGGATTTATGTGGATATGTAAGGAAGCAAAAAATTATAGTACTAATATTTTAATTTATTCTTGGGAAAAATCTGATACAAGTGTTTTAACAGCCGAATATTTAATTTCTATGAGAAATTTAATACTGCAAAACAATATTCCCGGAGAAAAACCTAATTCTTATATGACAACAGAAACAAAATATGACTATCCTGAATTTTCTTTACTTATGCACAATTCAATGCAAACAGGCAAACTAAAAGGCTTGTGGCGAGTGCATGGCGATTTTATGGGTGGTCCTTTTGTAAGTTATACAAAAATTGATGAACCAAGAAATAGATTAGTAACAGTAGAAGGCTTTGTTTATAGACCTAATCAAGAGGTGAGAGACCTTATTAGAGAGTTAGAGTGGACTTGTTCAACTTTTGATATAACTTTTTAATTTATCATATTTTGTAAAAATGTAAAATAATAATATTTTTGTAAAAAATTAAATAAGAAAAATATGAATTTGAATAAAGTGATGTTAATCGGTCGTTTGGGCAAAAAGCCTGAAGTAAATTATATTCAACCAGATTTACCAGTAGCAAAATTTTCTTTAGCTACAAGCGAATATTATAAAGACAAAACAGGAGCTAAAATAGAAAATACAGAGTGGCACAATATTGTTGCTTGGCGTGGGAATGCAAAGTTTGCCGAAAATTATTTAAACAAAGGCATGCTAGTTTATATTGAAGGCAAAATTCAAACTAGAAGATGGGAATCTCAAGATGGAACTGCACGTTATGTAACAGAAATTGTTGCTGATATTCTTAGAATTTTAGAAAAACGCGAAAATAGAGAATTTACTCAAAATTCTCAAACTCAAAATACAGAAGCAAATTCTAAAAGCAGCTTTGATGAAAGCTCAAAACAAGAAAGCCAAGACTTTATGGCTGATGATGATGTTTTTGGTGGTGATGATTTAGGAAATAATGATATCTTACCCTTTTAATTAACATAATTATACAACTTTGGACCCTGAACCGTTTATAAATTCTATTATTTTACTTAATGCAGCTTTTGATACAAAAGTTGTTATAATAGAAGCAATTGCAATAGTGGTTTTATTATTTTGCTCAGGAATGATTTCTGCTAGCGAAGTAGCTTTTTTTAGTTTATCAGCAAAAGATTTACATAAATTAAAGAAAACTTCACCAAAATCGTTTGAGAGAATAGTTAGACAATTAGAAAGACCAAATTGGTTGCTGTCAACAATTCTTATTGCAAATAATTTTGTAAATATTACAATAATTATTCTTTCAACCTATTTAACCCAATACCTATTTGCTGGAATGGATACAAATAGTGTTGCTTATATTTTATTGCAATTAGTATTAATAACATTTTTAATTTTATTGTTTGGTGAAATAATGCCAAAAATTTTAGCAGCAAAAATTCCTGTTAAAGCAGCTAAAGCTATGAGCTTGCCTTTGTTGATTTTAAGCATTATATTTTATCCAATAAGTTATCTTTTAATTCATTCAACTAATTTTATTAATAAAAGATTAGAAAAAAAACATAAAAATAAAATTAGCATTGAAGAACTTTCTCACGTTATTGAGTTGGCAGGCGAGGATCTGAAAGAAGATAAAGAAATGCTTGAGGGAATTGTTAATTCTATTAATTTAAGTGCTAAAGAAATTATGACATCACGTATTGATGTTTTTGCATTGGATTATAATTTAACTTTTTCTAAAGTTGTTGAGGGAATAGTAAATTCTGGATTTTCGAGAATACCAGTTTATGTCGATAATTTAGATAATATTAAAGGCGTGCTTTACATCAAAGACGTGTTGCCTTATATATATTTGCAAAATAAAGATGATTTTAAATGGCAAAAACTTATTAAGCCGCATTTTATAGTTCCAGAATCAAAAAATATTAATGAATTATTGAAAAATTTTCAAGATAAAAAACTTCATATAGCAATAGTAGTTGACGAATATGGAGGTGTGAGTGGTTTGGTAACTTTAGAAGATGTGCTTGAAGAATTTGTCGGAGAAATAAATGACGAATCAGACGAAGATGAGGAAACTTTATTTGAAAAAATAGATGATAAAGCTTATGTGTTTGATGCTAAAATTAGTTTGGTTGACTTTTGTAAAATTATTGATGTTGATTATTCCATATTTAATGAAATTAAAGGAGAATCAGATAGCTTGGCAGGCTTGATTTTAGAGGTAAATGGCGAAATCCCTAAACAAAATAAAGTTTTAGAAATTGCAGGATTTTTATTTACTATCATTGATTCTGATGAAAGAAAAATTATTAAAATAAAAACTAAACTACCTGATGAAGTTCAATAAAATTCATATTCTTTTTTTTCTTATAGCTTTTATTTTTATTTCATGTAAAGATAAAAATACTATTCCTAAACCTAGAGCATATTTTAGAATAGATTTTCCTGAAAAAGCTTATAAACAGTATGATGACGATTGCCCTTTTAAGTTTGAAATTCCTGTTTATTCATTTTTAATTAAAAATAAGGAAGAAAATTGCTGGATGGATATATATTTTCCCAAAAATAGAGCAACTGTTTATATGACCTACAAGGAATTAGACGATAATTTACGTCAATATCTTGAGGATCAGCGTGAATTTGTTTACAAGCATGTTGTTAAAGCCGATGCAATTGAAGAAACTGAGTTTATAAACTATGATGATAAGGTTTATGGTATGCTCTATAATATTAAAGGCAATACCGCCTCTTCGGTTCAGTTTTATCTTACAGATAGTGTTAATCATTTTTTGCGTGGCTCCTTGTATTTTGATGTAAAACCTAATAAAGACTCATTGGCTCCAGTTATCAATTTTATTAGAGGTGATATAGAGCATTTTATGGAAAGTTTTAGTTGGAAATAAAATGTGTGTGTTAAAAAATTTTGTTCAAGGTAAAGCTATTTCTGGCATAAAAGAAATTTCAAAAGATTTAAACTATTTGTATTCTTATTGCGACCTGACAGCTGTTGACAATATGCTTTTGATGCAGTCTGGTTCTCTGGCAAGGCGTTTAGAAATTTTAAATACTCGAGCTTTAATAAAAGATTGTGGTTTAAAATTAAGCATAATTTATAAAAACCGAAAGCCAATAGTAGAAAATGGTTTTGTAAGTATTTCGCATTCAGATAGTTTGGTTGCTTTTGTCTGGAATCCCGATTTTGAAATTTCAATTGATATTGAAGAAATAGGCGAAAGAATTACACGAATCGCAAGAAGAGCTTTTTCAGAAGATGAATTAAAATTTGCAAACGATGATATAGTAAAGTTAAATTTGTTGTGGAATGTAAAAGAATGTGTTTACAAACTAGCAGGTATAAAAGGTTTGGAATTTAAAAAACAAATCCATGTTTTTCCATTTGAAAACATTGAAAACATCGAAGCAGAGCTAATTAATTCAGAAGGTAAACGAAATTTTTTATTTCATGGCAAAATTTTAAAAGAGCATAGCTTGGTGTATGGTAGTGAAAAAGTTAAAACATTTAACAGAATTTAATCAAAAATCCTCTTTTAACTTTTAACACTTCAACTACGTTCAGTGCATCGCTTTTAACTTTTAACTGATTATGCGTCAGCCCCTTTACCTTCGGTGAGCTCGTAAACTCGGTTCGACACTTCAACTACGTTCAGTGCATCGCTTTTAACACTTCAACTACGTTCAGTGCATCGCTTTTAACTTTTAACTGAATTAAGATATATATTCTCTCCATTTGTTTATGCAATTTTGCATATCTTCGGGCAGGTCGGAATCGAAACAAACTTCTTTTCCTGTTGAGGGATGGATAAAACCTAATGTTTTTGCATGTAGGGCTTGGCGTGGGCATATTTTAAAGCAATTCTCTACAAATTGTTTATATTTGTTAAAAGTTGTTCCTTTTAAGATTTTGTCTCCACCATATTCCCAGTCGTTGAACAAAGGGTGTCCAATGCTTTTAAAATGCACTCTAATTTGATGAGTTCGCCCAGTTTCGAGTTGGCATTCAACTAAGTTTACATAATTAAATCTTTCTAAAACCTTATAATGAGTAATTGCTTCTTTGCCGTATTCACCATCTGGGAAAACATCCATTATTTTTCTATTTTTCAAATTTCGTCCCACATGTCCGGTAATGGTTCCTTCATCATTTGCTAAATTTCCCCAAACCAAAGCTTGGTATTTTCGTTTTGTTGTATGGTCAAAAAATTGTTTAGCAATTTTATTCATGGCAATTTCATTTTTTGCAACCACAAGCAAACCCGATGTGTCTTTATCTATTCTATGCAAAAGTCCGGGACGAATTTCATTTCCAGGAGTTGAAGGTAATTGTTGAAATTTGAACATTAGAGCATTCATAAGCGTGCCTTCATAATGTCCAAAACTAGGATGCACAACCATTCCGGGATTTTTGTTTACAATTACAAAATCATCATCTTCATATACTATATTAATAGGTATATCTTGAGCTATTAGTTCAGTTTCGGTTTTAGGAAAAGAAAGAACTATGCTGATAATATCGCCGGGTTTTACTTTGTAAGAATTTTTACTTGGTTTGCCGTTTACTAAAATATTTCCAGCTTCGGCAGCATTTTGAATACGATTTCGCGATGTGGAAGCCAATCTGCAAACGAGATATTTGTCCAAACGCATTAATTTTTGTCCTGGCTCAATAACTAACCTGTGATGCTCAAAAAGCTCTTCGGACTGTTCAAATTCTTCTTCATTAACTTGTGGTTCGAGATGTTCTTTGTCCATTTTTAACGGGCTATGAGCAATTTTTGTGTTTTGTAATTTGCTAAGTTAGAATTTAATTTTACTACATACATTCCTGAACTTAAAGCAGAGATGTCAATTTGACTTTTTACTTTAGAAGATAATATTAATTTTCCAGTAAAATCGTAAATTTGAACTATGTCGTTATCAGAGAAAGATTCAATATTTATAAATTCATTTGCAGGATTAGGATATATTTGAAACTCAACAAAATTATCTACAAGCACATTGGATTGTTGTTTTTTAATTTCGTATTCAAAAACTGGTCTTACCATCAAAGCACCAAAAATTGAAGAGTTTTGCCAAGTTCCATCAACATTATAAAACAAGTGTTGGCTTGCATCATTATGAATATCGAAACCGCAATTAAGCATATCGTCAGTAGTTTTTGTCCAACCAATATAAAAAACATCATTAATATTTAAGACTGTATCTAAGGGATAATAAACAAAACCATTTATTTCGTCGCTATATTCTGGCAGTACACCTAGTTTTTGGAAAATTGTATCTCCCGGAACGCCACCATTATCTTCCCATACATTTAAAAAGAAGTATTTTTTATTTCCTTCGTTTAAAACTTTATTAAAATAAATATATACTCCGTATAATCTTCCATTTGTGATTGGTTTAAATTGATATGCTAAGCTTGCGTATTTGGTATTTTGTCCTGATATTCCATATCCTTTTTCAGCAGTACCATCATCATAAGCATAATAGTTTTCAAATTTTTGATAATATCTGATAGTATCATTCCAGCGATATCTAAATCTTTCGGCAGCGTCATCAGTTGTGATATAGCCTTTAAGTAAAAATCTAGCAGAGTCTTCAGAGTTGGAATTGAAAACATATGGAATTCTTCTGCTATAGCTTATTGTTTCAAAGGCTTGTATATTTTCGTTATCGTCATTCATTGAAAAACCTGAATTATTTCCATATAAATCAATAATTTCAATTTGTCTATTAATAGCAAAAATATCTGGTCCTGTATTTCTATAAACCCATGTTAGTGTGTCGTTTATTAAGCCAGAATGATTTGCTTTATAGTGTTTCCATGGAACTGCTTCAAATCCGTTAAGCATAGAGCCAAAATTTTTAATAAAGGCAACGTCATTTGCTATTGTGTCTTTATATGTTCTTGCAGTATCAAGCATTACAAAGTCTATGTTCCAATGGTCGCAATTGCTAATCCAACTAGGTTCGTAGTTTGATGATATGCTTGCATAATTTAAAAATCTAAATTGAAAACCTTTTACGAGTAGGAGGGTGTCTGTTATTGGAATTAAAACATTTTTAAATTCACTCATTGCGTTTCCGCCTGCAACATGCCATACACTTCTCCATGGTAAGTCAGGAGTTTTAAATTGCACAACAAGAGAATCTCCTGCTTCTGGTTTGTTCCCATTTCCACCAGCTTGATAGAAAAAGCTAAAATACACAGAGTCACTTGGACTTACAGCAAGATTAATCGGTTTTGAAGTTAAATAGTCAGCTATTGCAGAACTTAGAGAAGGTAAGTGAGTGTATATATTACCAAATTCGTCAGCAGCATCAAGAGTTGCTGTCATATAGGTCATTGGGTTTATGGCATAAGTATTATTTATGAATGCATATTTATCCAACCATTTTGTTGAATCGGGATAAACATAAGAAGCTGAAAAATCATCAAAAAAAGGAAGTTCCAAAGTGTCAACAACAGGGTCATTTTTTAGACTTATTTTATTGAAGTAGTTGCGACTATATTGTTGCAAAAACATATTGCCATAGTCAACAGTATATTCTTGAGCAATAGAAATTACAGAAATTAGAATTGAAATATATAAAAAACTTAATTTTTTCATCATTAATTTTTATTCATCAGTATTTTCATTTTCTTCTTCACTTAGCTTAGCATTTGTTTCATCTATAGCTTCGTCAATTACAGATTGGTCTTTTGTTAACCAAATATCAACACTATAACCTAAATTTACTTGATTTATTGTGCTAGCTCTAGGCGATTGTCGATAAATTTTTGCATTTGTTGAATCTTGCGAACTTCTAACAGTATTATCATAAACAACAGCCCCAATGTTAAGATATAAATCTAATAAAAGATTAGATGCCTCTTTTTTAGTTAAGCCAATTAAAGTAGGGACATTTGTTGTTTTGTCGCTAAGTCCTAAACCAAGAACTAAATCAATTGTTGCACCTTTTTTTATTTTTATGCCGGGTTCTATGTCTCGTCCTCTGTATAATTGTCTAATTACAACATTTACAGAAATGTCAGGAACATACTTTAAATTTCCGACTTTTAGTCCATAATTTTCAGCCATTGAGTTTACCATTTTTACTGACATTCCAATAAATTGAGGCATAGATATTTGTTCAGTTTCTTGCGAGTTTATTTTTACATAAATTTTTCGTCCACTCTTTACAAGAGAACCAGCTTCTGGATTTTGTTCTGTTATTGCACCTTTTGGAAATTTATCATCAAAAACAGTATCAACAATAACATATTGAAACCCATTTTCTTCAATGCTTGCTAAAGCTTTGTCGGCTTGTTCGCCAACAAACTCTGGTACTGTAACTGATTTACCATGTTTTGTGTATATTTTTAAAGAAAAATTTACTATTATTACAATAATAATAACAAGAGCGATAGCAGCCAGCACATTAAAAATAAATAATTTGCTTTTCAAAAAATTTAAAAATTTATTTTTGCCTTTAGCTTTTTTCATACAAAAGATTTTAGGTTGTAAAAATATTAAAAATCTATGAATACACAATGAAAATATAAGATAGATTTTTTCTAATTTTATTTTTTTGTAATAAAACTAGCATTAAAGCAGGTGGTTTTGTTAGAATTATTTTTAATAAACTACAGTTACAGTTCCTGTTAGAGGATCTAAATTGTTGCGCAGATCGATTACATACAAATAAGTCCCTGCTGGTACGGGTTTGCCATTAAATGTTCCATCCCAAAATTCGTCACCAGATCTAGCTTGATATAGTTTTTGTCCCCATCTGTTAAATACATAAACAAAAGCCTCTTTATACATTTCGATATAGTCAATTTGCCAAGTATCATTTATACCATCTCCATTTGGTGTAAATGCATCTGGAATTTTTAAGCATAAGCTAGAGCTTTCTTTAAGCAAAATATTTAAAGTTTTACTACAAGTGTTGTTGTCAGTAACAGTAACATAATACTGCCCAGCTCCTAAATCAGTTACAATATTTGTTGTGTCATTAGTATTCCATAAAATATTATATGGTAAATTTCCACCTACAATTTGTACGCCAACCGAGCCATTTTTAGCTCCTTTACATGTTATATGATTTGCTTCTGCATATAATCTAATTTCACTAGGCTCACTAATTGAAAAATAGACTTCTTTTTTGCAATTATTAGCATCAAAAACTTGCACAGAATAATCTCCTGCATGTAATGAGTGAATTGTAGGTCCACTACCTATAGTTGAATTAAGCTGACGCCAAAAATAATTATATGGTAATGTGCCTCCTGTAGCTTCGGCAATTGCACTTCCGTCAAATTTGCCATAACAAGTTAGATTTGTAACTTGTAAATCAATAGTAATAGATCTTTCAGGTTCTTCAATCACAACAAAATCAGTATGTTGACATCCATTCATATCTGTAACTTGCACTACATATGTATCGGCTTTCAATGATGTAATATGGCTAGATGTAGGTCCGTGTTGCCACTGATAAGTATATGGGAATACTCCTCCAGCAACATTTACAGTTGCCGCACCTGTTTTTTCGCCACGACACATTACATCTGTTTTATCGAAAGATATTGTTATTTTCTCTGGTTGTTGTAATTCGTAAGAAACTGAACCATAGCAACCATATGTATCGGTAACAGTTACAGTATAAGTGCCTGCTCCAACATTGCTTAAAGTTTGGGACGTTTGTCCTGCAACCGACCATTGATAAGTGAATGGACTAGCTCCGTTCTCCATATTGGCTTGTAAAATACCCGTTGTGTATCCATTACAACTTATGCCTTGTAGTTCTATAATTGATGCGTTAGAACCACCAAAAAAATCAACATTAGCGTTAATTATTTTTGTGCAGCCATTAGCATCTGTAATAGTTGCAGTATAAGCTCCGGGATGAAGTCCCGTGATGTGTTCTCCAGTATGTCCTTCTGTCCATTCTACAGTATATCCTCCAACTCCGCCCGAAATATTTAATATTAATTCTCCATCGAGTTCTCCACATTCAGTTGCCACATTACTAACACTTGTTTGTATTGGGGCAGGATTATTTAAAGTTCTACAAACTTCTAGGCTACAGCCAGCAGCGTCAGTAACAGTAACGCAATATTGGTTTCCACCAATTAAATTATGTGCAATATTACCAGTTGCACCAGTACTCCACAAATAAGTGTAGTTAGGTGTTCCATTAGTAACAGTTATGTCTATCCAGCCATTTGCATCGTTATAACACAGAGGGTCAGTAGCAGTAACGTCAACTTCAATACCTGGCGTAACAACTATTTCATGATTAATAGATGTTTGGCAACTATGTTCGTTAGTTACAGTTAGAGAATAAGATCCAGCATTTTCTAAAGTACAGTTTGTTATAATTGGATTTGTATCTGTAGATGTAAATGAATTTGGTCCTACCCATTGATAAGTTGCATTATTTACAATTGTAGCATTTAGCTCTATATCTTGACCAGTACAATATGGGGTGTTGCTTGTAACTGTAACTGCTTGCACAGGATAAACAATAACATCAACAGAGTCTATTGCTTGACAACCGTATTCATCTTCAACACCAACATAATATCTTCCACTCATCGAAGGTGTTGAAGCAGGTCTGCTAGGATTTTGCTCATAAGAACTATAGCCGTTAGGTCCTGACCATTGGTATGAAATTGCAGGATTTTCGGTAGTTACAGTCAAGTCAAGGGTCTCGCCTTGACAAATAGGACTATTGCTTGAAGCCTGTGGATTTAATGGAGGAGTGCCTGCCATGATAATGGTTTCAATATATTCACAAATTCCTTCTGAATCTGTAATTGTTATAGTATATTCACCGTAACACAATCCAGAAATGTTTGCAGTATTAGCAATAAATCCATCTGGGCCACTCCAATTTATTGTATATGGAGGAGTGCCACCACCAATGTTTGTAGTTTCAATTTCTCCATCACAACCTCCGCCTATACAGCTAATAGGATGTGTAATATTTACATCAGCTGTAATGCCGATTATAGTAAATGGTAAATTAACAGCGTTGTTAACATTTTCACATTTATCTTCTACACTTCCTGATAAAATAGAAAGTACGTAATCTCCACTATGAGATAAATAGTCATCAAGTTCTAAAGTCCATACATCATCATACCAAGTACCAGCATAGGTATTTGAAGAAGCAGCGGCGCAAACTATACTATGAGTACTATTAATGTCGTAAGTTCCATTAGGGCCTGTTAAAACAAAATCGTTGGGCTGAACACTAGAACACCAAACAGCTTCTGTAAACTGTATAGTTAAAGATGAGCTACCGCAATAAGGTTCATATACTAAACTTTCTAGCTCTGGGGGAGAATTATCCACCATTGTTGCTGTGCTTGCACCAAAATTTATTGTATAACCATCTTGTGTAGAGCTAAAATTAGATACATTTAAAACATAGGTTTCCCCAGGTGAAACGCTTAAGGCAGAGTTCCAATTAGAACAATTATTAGGTCCTTCACAACTAGATGATCCGCTTCCCATTCCTGTATTGCCAGATGTTCCGCAATAATTACAAACTACAGGAGGGTGATTGTACCAGTCAATTAAATCAAAACAATCTACTCCATTATTCAAACTATAAACAGCCCAATCGTAATCATCACTACTATTATAAGGAGTTATTGTAAAAGCTAATTCGCCACTAGTTTGAGCAGTAAAAGTGTACCACACATTGTTTTTTTCGCCTGTAACTAAACAATTAGGACAATTATGCGTAGAAACAGCCATTCCTTGGTGTTCGTTAAAGTTAAATAAATCATAATAGTGTCCTGTACCTACATAAGATTGTGGATGATTAGAGACACTTGCGCATAATGGTCTAGCACCTAAACAATCTTGTTCGGTTGGTGTGGGTAGTTTTTTATAAGCAACAGTTCCTAATGCTGTTCCATCAGTTGAGCAATAAAAGTTATATAATCCAATAGAATATGTTCCACTTGTAGGGCAAACCCAAACTAATTCCGAACCATAACCACAATGGTCGTCGTTTGATTGATAAGTTAGAGAGCCGTCAGCATTATGTAAATCTATCATTGGGTCGTTTGTGTAAGAACCTCCACCTTGGCAAAATGAAAAAATAATAACTTCGCCAGCTGCAAGTGTAAAAGTATATCTATCTCCTGCTTGAACTCCTGATATTGTTTGCCAATTATCTGTTGGGGTTAAATTTCCTGCTAGAGTACTTCCAGAACAAGCAAAACTATAATTAAATAAAGCTGTCGAAAATATCAGACATGCTGACAAGATAATTTTATGTAATTTTTTGTTCATAACTACCAATTTTGACATTATTACTTAATTATATATTTCTTGGGTTCTGCCAATAAGCGTTTTTGCTTTTCTGGCGTATAATTGTAAAACTCTTCTTTAGAAATAACAATAGGAAATGTTGCTGTTCCGTTTTGTATTTCTTTTTTATACTTTTTTTGATTTTTCATTACCCATTGTTCTTTGGCAATAGCATAATTTTCTGCATCTTTTATTTTATCGCCTGTGGATTTATAGGGCTCAAAATTTTTAGAAGCTCTTTTGTATGGAGATGCAAAAAATTGTAATTTATTTGTGTTTTGTATTTCTCCATTTACTGAAATTGTAGAAAAATCATAATCATATCCTTTGGCTTGCAAGAAACTTCTAATATACTCTGGCTCTATCTCTATTGGTAAATAAAGTTGACAACGAGTTTTGTTTTCGACACTTGTGAAAATACGTCCGCTTATAATTGCAGGATCTTTTAACATATCACTTAATAGAGCTTGTCTCTCATCTTCATCTTCGCCTAAACCACTAATATGAAAATATACAGTTTTACCTTCATTTGTAAACTTTGCTTCAGTAAATTTCATGTTTTGTTGAGAATAACAAGCAGACGCTTTTATGAACATAATTAAACATATAAATATTTTTGTTCTCATATTTTAGAAATTATTAATAAATAATTTAAATGGTTAATTTAATCTCCTACACAAAGCCCATTATAATTAACTTAATATTTTAACGGATTTTTTACAAAAAGGTTGCTAATTTGTAACTAAATTAATAAAATCGTTATTAAATAGTTGTTCTTCTAAATTGCTGTCCTGTTTTCCGCATTGGGACACCCAAAAAAATAATTCATTAATAATTTTATAAGTTTATAGGTCAAAGAGTAGGCTATAATCTCCTGAACATGTTTCTATTACAGTCTTTGTGTCAAATCAAAGAT
>Ga0255344_1001389_pt1 | contig 32800 bp, 19 predicted proteins | sample wastewater_treat_5_FD_192414 | JGI IMG/M metagenome (GOLD analysis project Ga0255344, IMG submission 192414) | Wastewater microbial communities from Lulu Island WWTP, Vancouver, Canada - plant18 | ecosystem: Engineered > WWTP > Wastewater > Unclassified | place: Canada: Vancouver, British... | reverse complement strand
CAGTGTTAACGCCGGAACACCCTCTTGGCGTACATGGCGCAACCGCTCCAGTTCCTCTTCGATCTGCCTCGCATAGTCACGGGTTTGCGCCCGACAGACTAATGGCGCGACACCGAGGCGATCAGCCTGCTCCATCAGTCGATAACGGGCATTGTCCTGTCGCAAGATCAGGCGGCGTTCGGCGCGCGAAGTAAACATGCGATACGGCTCGTTGGTTCCTTTTGTGACCAGATCGTCGATCAGCACCCCGATATAGGCATCCTGACGGCTAAGGGTAAACGGCTCGCGTCCTTGAACCCGCAAGGCGGCATTAGCACCGGCCATGAAACCTTGCGCGGCGGCCTCTTCATATCCCGTCGTGCCATTCACCTGACCGGCCAGATAGAGGCGGCGTATGCGCAGGCTTTCGAGGGTGTGCCGCAACTCGCGGGCATCCACGCTGTCATACTCTATGGCATACCCGTCGGCCAGAAACTCCGCTTCTTCAAGCCCCGCCACGCTTCGCACCATGGTGCGCTGTATATCACGCGGCAAGCTGTTCGAGAGTCCGGCGGGATAGATCATGGCGTCCGGATCGCGCCCCTCCGGCTCTAAAAACACATGGTGGCGCATCGCTTCCGTGAATTTGACGATTTTGTCCTCGATCGATGGGCAATATCGCACACCGGTGCCAGTAATTGAGCCGCCATAGAGCGAACTTCGCGACAAATTGTCGCGGATAATCGCATGTGTCTGCTCGTTTGTGTGGGTTAACCAGCACGGAATCTGGTCGGAACCGGGTTCCCAAGGCCCCGGAATGTTCCACGTGGAACATCGGGTCTGTATCGAAAAGAACGGAGGCGGCTCCGCGCCGGGCTGGATCAGCGTCTTTTCCCATGCGATACTTGCCGCAGAAAGCCGGGGGGGCGTGCCTGTTTTCAGTCGGATTAGCTCAAACCCGGCGTTTTGTAGCGAAACCGCAAGGGCATCCGCCGCCGGGCGTTCGTCACCGCTGCCGACAGTCACCTCTTCGCCGATGTGAATCCGCCCGCGTAGTGCTGTACCGGTCGTCAGGATCACGGTCTGGGCGGACACGGTGCCGTGTGCCGCGCATACCACGCCGTGAGCAACACCTTGATCAATGACGATGGCTGTGACCTCGTCCTCGAGCACGGTCAGATTCGGTGCCGTTGCAATGACCCGCTGCATGCGCCGTGTGTACTGGCGTTTGTCGCACTGCACACGCGTGGCCCTGACGGCTGGGCCGCGGCTGGCATTCAACGTCTTGAACTGAAAGCCGCATAGGTCCGCATTGAGGCCCATTTCACCGCCGAGCGCATCTAATTCCACTACGAGATGCGATTTGGCCAGTCCGCCGATCGACGGGTTGCACGGCATTTTGGCGATCGCCGACTGCTGTCCCGTGATCAGAAGGGTACGGCATCCCATGCGTGCCGCCACAAGTGCCGCCTCCACACCGGCGTGCCCGCCTCCGACCACCAGAACCTCATACTCATGCGTCGGCTTGCCGCAGCCGGACAAATGGGTTGAAGATGAATTCATAACACATGCAGTATACACCTTCATGCGTTAAACAGCAAACGGTGGAGATGTGGCATGGTTCGGGTTTTTCTCTCACAGAGGCGCAGAGAAAACGGAAGTTTTTTGGGGCTACTATCGTCGCAGGTCGCGGGTTGCGGCACCGCTTTTGCGCGTCGCTTTGCCGCCGCACTCGTGCTTTAAAAGCGGCGTCGCGCGGAATACCGCTTGCCGCCGCACTCCAAATTTTTTCGTCAGACTTGCGGGCACGTTCAACTTTAACGCTCAACGTCCAAATAAACTCCTAAATCCATGCGTCGCGCCGTGCGGCAGTGCGTGCGCGGCGTGGCAGTGAACTTCCGTCGTAAAACTATTGACAGGCCCGCGCGATGTCAATCGATACGTAAATATCGAAAAGAAAAGCGAAATAAAACGACGTAATATATTGATTATCAATGAGTTATGTAATGTTAGCCGCATGTTAGTTCACTGCGTCAAGAGAATCGGATCAACAGTTATCGACCAGTTATGAACAGGCACTTTTGGCTTGATTTTTGCACGTCAACGGGTATGAAAAAGGCCCCTTTCGTAAGGGGCCTCGGCCTTTTTGATTATTGCCGCGCTTACAAGCGCAGGTCGGACGGCGGGGGTGTCTGCGTACTGGTCAAGTCGATCGCCTCGGGCTCGTCTCCGAAGAGCGTATCATAGCAGCACGCCATCAGGCAGTAGGTGAGCGGCATCGTGAAGAAAATACCGACGACACACAGGATCATGCCTAAGCCTCCGATGAGACCGGCGATCATCGCAAACAGCAGCGGTACGGTGAACGATCCGCTTTTGATCAAGACAAAGACCTTTTTGATGGCATCGATCGCTGTAGCTTTTTCATACGCGATGAATACGAGCGCCCACAGGGTCACGACAGAGACGACCAAGTCGACCAGCCCCCCGATAAGTACCGGGAGGCCCCCCATCGCCATCAGGAGGCGTAGCACCGCAACCACGACAGCCGTGATGACCATCAGCAACAGTGCCTGCATAAACGAATCAAGGCCTTTGAACACATCGCCGGCCTGAGGTTTGTCAGGATCACCCTTCAACAGCCGTTGCGCGATCAGCAGCATGCCGACCATGAGAGGGCCTGTCAGCAGGCCACAGGTGATCACCGAAACCACAGTCGCCAATAAACCGCCCAGGATCAAGACGCCCATGTTCGCTTTGAACAGCCGCCAGCCTTTTCCTACCTCTGCACCGATCTCGATCTTCCTGACTGTCATTACAAGACTCCCAGCGCTTATCGCGCGCTTCTGCTCTTAACTAGGTTACACAAAACAAAACCATCACCGTTGTAGGAGAGTATGCAGTATCACGTGGCATTTGCCAACTCAAAAAGGACAAAAAAGGGTCAGAAAACAAAGGGACGCCACTTGCGTCAGACGGGGGAATGTGGCAGAATCAGCGCCCATTGTGAACGAAGCGACTTTTCTTCAGCTTTGCGAACACCTTTCGGATCACCTCTGGCTGCAGGGGCTGTTGGTGGCGGTGGGCACCTGTTTTCTGGAAGATGCCGCCCGTTGCGGCGTGGGACTGCTGGTAGCGGCAGGCCACATGGAGGCGTGGGTGGCATTGATCGGCATGTTTTTCGGAGGGATATCCGGCGATCTGGGGCTTTATCTGACGGGCCGTTATGCCACGCAGTTCTTGCTCAGCCGCCGCTGGATGGATGCTGGCCGGCTCACGCGGATGAAAGAGGTTTTCGCCTGTCATGCGGTCAAGGCTGTGTTGTTTTCGCGTTTTCTGCCGGGGGCTCGCACAGTGGCCTACAGCGCGGCCGGCGTGGTGCGTTATCCGTTCCCGCGCTTTTTGGCAATGCTTTGCGCGGCTTCGCTGGTGCAGGCGTTGCTTTTCCTGTGGTTGGGTGCCTTCATCGGGGACCACATTCTGCCCTATCTGCGACAGCCGCGTTTGAGTGTAGCGCTGATCGCCGCAGTGGTGCTCATCGGCTTTCTGACGCACCGGGCGCTCGCGCGACATCGCGCCCGGACGGGGAAAGAATGAGCACACGCCACGCACACGGCCACGCACACGGAGGTGCGTGGGTACGAGAGGGACGCGGAGTGCAAGGTGGCGGGCGGCGACGCAAGCACCGCCGAAAAGCCATTCACTTGCGCGCCAGGGCCGTGAAGGCGCAGGTGTAGAGTGTGCCGCCGATCGGCTCCCACGGATCTTGCGCACCGGCTTGGCGGCGGAGCTGCATGCCGTCGCGCACGGTCTCGGCACGCGCCGTGTCGCCGGCGGATTCAAAAGCCATGACCTTGGCGTAGTCGCGGTAGCAGTCGGCTGCGTCGTCCTTGGCAGTGAGGTTGACGGTCAGGCGGCGACCGAGCGCTGGGAGGCCTTCAAACGCTTGCCCTGAGGTCATCAGCGTGTGGGCGGTCAGCGCGGCGAGACCCTCAGAACGGCTGGGCGAGCCGCGATGATATGCGACGCCGCCATCGTCGCGCGCGGCGCCTCTCAGCCAGACCAGTCCTTTACGCAGCGGGATGTTCGCTTGACCGATCCCTTTTGCGGCGGCGGCGGCCAGCGCCTGCACTTGCCAAGAGGTCATGGCGGCGTTGCCCTCGGAGCCGGGCTCGTAGTCCCAGCCGCCTTCGACGCTCTGGTTGGCGCGGCTGTAGGCCACGGCGCGTTCGAGCGCGGCGGCGGCAGGGCCGTCCTGCGGGGCAAGCGCGGCCAGCGCGTAGGTGGCGAGCGCGTGATTGTAGGCGCGGACACGACCCGTGCCGCCGAATGCGCCATCGGGGGTCTGGAGCGCGGCCAACGCATCGCAGGCGCGCCGCACGTCGGCACTGAAGCGGTCGGCGGGATCGCGTGCCAGAGCGAGCGCGGCCAGGGCGGTCAAGGCCGGGCGGTAGGCTGGGTCACCGCCGTGATGTGCGGGCTGCCATGAGCCGTCCGCCTCTTGACTGGCGGCGAGCCAGACGGTCGGATCGGCGGCGGTCGGATCGGCGGGGCGATCGAAGAGGGTCAGCACGGCCAGCAGGCAAGCGGCGAGACCGGCGGCGGCCCAATACCAGAGTCTTGGTTTTTGGGTTTCTGGTTTCTGGTTTCTGGTTTCTGGTTGCACGTCGAGGGTTGGGTGGGCGCGTTCGTCGGCGACGGCGGCCAGAATACGCGAGGTGAGCAAGGGGGACGGCTCGTGTTGGGGGAGGGCGCGCAGGCGGGTGACCAGCGCACGGAAGGCAGTGGCCTCGGCGGCGGGCAGCTCGCTCAGGTGGGCGTACAGGTTCATGGCGTGTCTCCTCTCTTTTCCACTAACAACTCGCGCAGTTTGGCGAGCGCGTTGAACATCCTTGACTTCACGGTTCCGACCGGGATCTCCAGAATCTCTGCCACCTCGGCATAGGGCAGATCCTGATAGACCGCCAGCTCGATGACTTGGCGCAGCCCCTCGGACAGAGCCGCCAGCGCACGCGCGAGGTCGAGATCGCCCGCCACACCGGCGCTGGGGGCGGCCGGGGCGGCGAACTCCTCGTACGGTTCGGCAGCTAGACTCTCGGCCAGCCGCTGCCGGCGCTGCCTGCGGCGCAGTTCGTCGATCCACACCTGCCGCGCCAGCAGGAAGAGGAAGGTCGTGAACTTGGCGCTCGCCACATAGCGCTGCCGGTAGCGGTAGAGCCGCAGGAAGGTCTGCTGCACCAGGTCTTCGCTGTCGTATTGAACGCCGGAGCGGATGAAAAAGTTCAGCAGTGATTTTTGATGGCGCGAAACCAACAGGGTAAAGGCGGCCTCGTCATCTTGACTGCGCACGCGCAGCATGAGGTCGGCGTCGTCCAACTGTTCGAGCGGCGCACTGTTCATCGGCGGGTTCACTCCAACTGGCGTTTCTTGCTGAATGCCTCGTCGGATGTGCCTTGAGCCGGCGTGGTGACGCGCTGGAGCAGCGGGGCGAATTTTTTGACGGTGAGCGACCGGTCTTGCAGGCGGGCGCGGTCAGCCTCGTGCGGATTGAGCAGGCCGAGGGTGCAGAGCACGGCGATGGCGATGAAGGCTTTGACACCGCCGATGATGCCGCCGAGCAGCGCATCGAAGGGCTGGATTACGACCAGCTCCAGCGCTTCTTTCAGCATGCGGGTGATGAGCAGCCAGACGGAGAAGCAGGCCACGAGGATCAGCATGAAAGTGATCAGCCGCGCGGCGTAGGGGTTGGCGGCGAGTAACTTGGCGGCCAGAATGGTGCGTTCGAGCGGCGCGAAGCCGAAGTAGCCGATCGCGGCGGCAGCCAGCAGGCCGACCAATCCGCTAAGTTCGCCGGAGCAACCGCGCATGAAACCACGGATCACCAGCCAAGCAACGGCACCGAACGCCAGATAATCCAGCGGTGTCATCTGGGTCATAAAGGCGGGCATAGGGGGCTCCTCGTTTATTTCGGCAGTGCGTTGACCCACTTTTCGTAGGCATCGCGTCCTTTGTCCTCTGGGCGCAGCAGTGAAAGATAAAACTGGCCGTAGGCGCGCGCCTCGGGATAGCGCCCCTGAGCGTGACGGATGCGGGCCATGAGGTCAGCGCTCTCCGGGGTGAAGGGGGAGCGCGCGATGGCAAGATCGAGAATACGCTCGGCTTCGTCGTAGCGCCTGAGCTGCACTGCCAGACTGGCGGCCTGGAGCAGGCTGTCCTGATGGGCGGGGTTGATGGCGGCGGCGCGCTTGAAGGCCTCTAACGCCTCGGCCGGTTGTTTCTGATCGCGGTAGAGCTTGCCCAGACCGAAGGCGGCGTTGAAAGCCAGCGGGTCGGCGGCCAGCGCTTCGCGGTAGCATTTGAGCGCCTTGGTGAACTGCCGTGCGCACTGGGCGTCGATCCCCTCATGCAGGCGGCGCGCGGCGAGGTCGGGGTCGCGGCGGCGCAGGGCGTCGAGTTCTTCGGCCTTGGCGCGTTCCAGCGCGGCGCGCAGACGGGTGATCTGGTTGCGCGCTTTTTCCCGATAGGGGTCGGAGGCGCCGGTGAGGCGCACGAAGAGTTCAAACTGATCAAGTGCCTCTTCGCGCAGCGAGTAGACGTTCAGGTAGAGGGCGCCGAGGTTGTAGAACGCGGGTGCGTAGCGACGGTCGGTCTGCTGGGCGCGCAGCAGGCAGAGGCGCGCCTGGTCGTTGCGGCGGAGTGCGGCTTCGGTCAGTGCGAGACCGGTGAGGATGCTGGCGCGCGACTCATCGCTGGCGGTTTCCGCTTCCAGCGCTTGGCGGAAGAAGATCTGGGCCTTGGGCAATTCTTTGGTGTAGTAGGCGAGCTGGCCGAGTCCGGCGAGGGTTTCGCCATGTTTCGGATTCAGGTCGAACGCGGCCTTGAAGGCGGCGGCTGCGGGATCGAGCTCGCCCTTGAGCAGGTGGGCGCAGCCAAGGTGATAGTAGAGATCCGGCGAGTCGGTGATGCGTTGCGAGGCAAGCGTCAAGTGGGTGATCGCTTCGGGGTAGTTCTTCTCGCCGAAGGCGGCCATACCGCGGCGCAACGCACTTTGTCCGGAGTCCGAACCGCAACCGGACGCCAGCAGAACGCATACGGCGCATAGGCAGGTAATCTGAATGCGAATCATGGCGGGCAACACCTCGCGTCCCCTGCTTCGGCCACCCGGCCGACTTTTCACTTCAGGGGAGTCATCAAATACCCGTCATCATACCGCAGCGCCGCCGTTGCCGCAACATCGGAATCGCAAAATCAAACGGTCGCGGTTGATGCGCGAAGTTGACGCTTGGGAACGCCGCCATTTTTACACTCGTCGTTGCGAACCACTGCGTGGTCGCAACAACGCTCAATCTGGCACTGCGATGCGGTAGAAGCCGGCGGGGGCAGTAGCGGGCAGGAGGAGGGTGTTGGTGACCGCTGTGGGCGGGAGGTTGGTGTAGAACGCACTCCAGGGGCCGGCGGGCGTGTCGGCGCGTTCGACGCGCTGCGTGCGGTTTTGACCGCCGATCCAAGTCAGCGACCACCCGTCGGGTTGCGGCGCGAGGGCAGTGACCACCAGACGCGAGAGGGGGTTGGTGGGGTCGGTGTCCGCACGCCATTCGGCCCAGGTCGGCATGCCGTCTTGATCGCTGTCGGTCGCGGCGGCAACGTCGAAATCGTCGCCCAGGCCGTATTGTGCTAGCCAGTACTCAGGGACACCGTGCGTCGGGGTCAGGTTGGGGGCGAACGTGGCGGAGACCGTGCGCGGCGCGTTGATGAGGGCGGTCAGGCGCGGGCCGTCGGCTGAGGTGTCGACGAGGTTGCCGGACCAGGCGTCGAAGTGGTAGTATACGGCGGGATGGGCGGTTACGCAGGCGGTCGAGCCGGTCAGGTGCCAGCTTTCGGCCGGGGCGACCGTGCCGCCGGGGCCGGCGTGGGCGAGCAGACGGAAGGCGTACATCCAGTGCCATGTCAGGGTGGCATGGTTGGTGATCGTGAAGCTCATCTGCGGCGGGACGCCGCTGGTGTGCGTGTGGCCGGTCAATTCCCAGTGCGCGCATTGGAGGCGCACAGTCTCTTCCAGCGGCTTGATTGGATCATCGATCGATGCGGTGACGAGCGTACCGTGCGGGAAAGTGTGTGCGCCCGCCGCCGGTGATGCGGTGCTGTAGGACGGCGCGATCACTTGGAGGGTCCAGATCTTGATCGTGAACCAAGCGTCCACATCGTGATCTTGCGTGACATTGTCGAAAGTCAGGGTACGGGTCTCCGTTGCGTAATCGTACACGCCGGGCTGCGGCACGCCGTCGAGCAGCAGGCCGTAGAGGTAGTGGCCGGGATCGGCGGCGAGGGTGACGGTGGCATGGGTGGTGCGGAAGAGGAAGGCGCGGTCGGCTGTGGCCATGCCGGGCCCGTGCGCGGTCAGGTGGAGCCGGTGGCCGCGGCGTACCGTCAGCGGGATCAACGGCTCCGACGTGGGGTCGTTGCTTTCGATGCGGATACAGGCGACGCCCTCCTCGTGGTAGTCAAGCCCGGCGGGATCGAGCGTCAGTCCGAGCGGCACGGACCAAGTATCGGCCAAGGTTCCGCCCCAAGAACCGGAGGCCTTCAGCCAAGCGGGCGCAGGTGTGTCACAGGCGAAGGGCGTGACGTTGGCGATGTACCACCCTTCGCTGACCACGTAGAGATCAGAGCCGAATTCAAAGCGCACGATTACGCTCTGGCCGGCATAAGCGGTAAGATCGAGCATGACGGTTTCCCATCTTCGGCCGTCGCCCGCCAGGCAGGGGTGACCGGGCGCGAAGGGCGAGGCGGGATTGGCGGAGATTTGGAAGGGGTAGCCGCCGACCGGCTCGATCAAGGAGAAGGTCGCGCCGCCGTCGGTCGAGATGCGCAGCACGGCACCGTCCCAATAGCGCGTGGCGGTCTCGTGTTCCGTGCGGATCCACTGCCGGAAAAGCAGGCCGCCGCCGTTGCCGACCGTGAACGGCGGGGTGTCGAGCCAGGCGTGGCAGGCGTTGGGATAGGTACGCGAGGAGGGGTCGCCGCAGTACCAGACAGCGTCGCCGTTCCAAGTGCGGTTGGTGGTGACGCCCCAGGTGTCGTACGTGCCGCTGTGCGTCCAACCGCTGGTGACCGAGAAAGGCGCGGCGGCCACGGCCAGACGGGCGGTCCAGACCAGATCGGGACCGGCCAGATTGGCGACTGAAAGAAGAGGATTGGTGGGCGTCTCTGATAGCTCGAAGGTCTCAAATTTGTCCGGGGTGACCGAGAGCCAGGGATGCAGATAATCGCCGATTACGCTGTAGACGGGAGTGATCGAGGCGTGCTCAGGGAAACAACATCCGAGCAGATCGACGGCGTACACGCAGTAATCGATCCGCTGCGCACCGTGCGAGGGCGGCGTCAGCTCGGCTTGGAAGGTATCGAAATCGACCCAGGCCATAGGGGTGAAGATCCAGTCGGCGTCGTCCTTCTCACGCCAGACCAGATAGACCTCTTCTACGCTCAGGTTATCCGTCACGGTGGCCGTCACCGTCCAAGGGGGACGCACGGTTTGGAACGGGGCGAGCGGCATAAAGGTGATCTCCGGCGGCACGGGGACGCTCTGCGGGTCGTTCGGGTCGGTATTGTCCAGAAACTCCTTAAGGTTCGTCCAGTTGTCGTTGTCCGGATCATCGGAAGCAGCGTGGGTGCTGTTGGTGGCCGATCCGAAATAGCGTAGCTCCCACCAGTCGTTCAGACCGTCGTTGTCGGTATCCAACTGGTAGGGCAGGTAGTTGCCTTGGGCGAGACGCGGCGCGTGCATCGGGATGCCGGTGGCGGGATTTGGCGAGGTGGAGGTGGCGTCCGGCCAGCGGTCACCGTCGACGCTCCAGCCGCAGAATGCGTAGGTGATGTCGCCGACGATTTCGAGTTCCGGCGCGGTTTCGGTCGTTGCAAGGCTGTCGGCACGGTGCCAGGAGACGGTCTCGCTCAGCACTCGCCCGGTGTTGGCCAGACGGTAGCGGCTGGTCAGGGCGTATTCGGTGGCCCACTGCCAAGTGAGGGTACTGGGCTGACTGAGCGTGAGCGCGACCGAGTTTTCCGAGCCGTGTTCGGGGACGTCGCCATCGCCGACCCAGCCGTCGCAGGCGCGGCGGACGCCGGTAGACACCGGCACGGTCGCCGGTGCTGATGCGGTGAATGCGACCGAGGCGATCATGGTGTTGGTGCCGTAGGGCGGCGTCACCGTACCGTACCGGGCGGGCGCGCCTCCGACGATCAGATCAACTGTACGGTCCACGTAGAAGGTAAAGGTCGCATCCGGGGCCTGCGGCGGCAGGAACGCGGTTGCGTCCGTATGGTCGGCGCGCAGGTAATAGTGGACGTATGTCTCGGGAGGCACGGCCGGGATCTCGGCGCGATAGACGGCGTTACTGAGCCAAACGGCCGTGGCTTGTTGCCAGCCGCCGGTCGGGGCGCTGGCGTCGCCGGTGCTCCAGAAAAGATGGGTCGCGTCCGAGGCCAGCGGGGCCACGCTCTGAACGTGGAAAAGGACAGGATACGGCGTTGAGCCGGCCACCTGAGGCGGCAACGGCGTATGGACGATCACCGGGGCGGCCGCAATCACGCCGCGCACGTAAAGACCGGCCGCGCCCCCGCTGTAGGGAACAGACGTGCCGATCACCTGAATCTGGTAAACGCCAGCCTGCGCGGCGGGCACGCGTACGGTCTCGACCGTGTTAAGGCTGTCGCGCTCGTCGCCGCCGTTGGGATAGAGCGGGGTGCCGTCCGGTGCGATTACCAGCAGATCCAAGTCGTTGACGCGCGTGATGCCCGCGCCTGCGGTGGCCGGGTAGTCTGTCCAGCACAGGGCGATATCGAGCGGCGTGTCGGCGGTCGTCACGGTTACGTCGAAGGTGTTGGTGGCACCGCCCGCCGGTCCGACGCGGTCAAACAGGCGTATCATCCGTCCTTCGGGATGCACGGTGCCGGTGACATCCGGCTGGCCCCAGCCCTCGACCGCATTGGGCGATTCGAAGGGGATTTCCTGAGTGGTGTTGGTGCCGTACTGTCCGGGAGCCAGCGTGCGCGCACCACCCACAATCATGGCTTTGAGCAGCGCGGCCGAGGGATTGGTGATCGCGGCGCGCTCGGTAGCGTACTGGCGCATTAGCGCGGCCATGCCGGCAGCAAGGGGGGTCGCCATGCTGGTGCCCCCGCCGAAACAGTAACGATTGTTTGGCGCGTAGGCGGTCCAGACGTTCTTGCCGACCGCAGATTTTGTGGAGATCACGTCGGTACCGGGCGCTACCACATCGGGTTTGATGCGGCCGTCGTCGGTGGGGCCGCGGCTGGAAAAAGCGGCCATACCCTGACGGTAGACGGGTGTGGGGGTGGCGCTGTAGGAGATCAGGTCATTTCTGATCGGCAGGGCAGGATAGCGCGAATACCAGGCGCTGCCCCACGAGTAGGAAGAGTAGCCGCCGCTGCCGGCGGGACGGTCGCTTTCGGTCGCGCCGACGGCCAGTACGTTCTTGGCCGCAGCGGGCGAGCCGATGGCATCGCTATCGACCTTGCCATCCTTGTCGCTGTCACGTCCGTCGTTGCCGGCTGCGAAGACCGCCAGATGTTCGGGATGGTCCCAGGCGAAGAGGTCGGTGGAGCGGCAGTCGTAGTCATAGGCACCGTAGGTACTGGCACCCCAGCTATCGGAGTGGATGTAGGCCCCCAGCGCAAAGCTTTCGTCGTACAGATCGTAAAGGTCTATCGGCAAGCCCGTGAAATAACCGTAGGCGTCGATGACCGCTTGGTGTACCAATTCGGCCTCGTAGGCGATACCGCGAAACTGGCCCGCGCTCGCGGTGCCGTTGCCAAGGATTGAGCCGGCGGTGTGGGTGCCGTGGCCATCGAGATCGGAAGGGTCGCCGGGACGGCCGCGCGCAATCAAGGCACGGATGCGGCCCGCGAAATCGGGATGCATCGTGGCCAGAACGCCAGTGTCGAGTCCGGTATCGGCATGGGCGACCACCTGTCCCTTGCCGCTGAGGCCCCAGGTGTCCCATGCCGGGGCGGCATGGAGACGCGCGGCGGCCACGGCCATGTCGTTGCGGTGCCGGATTTCGGGGCGCTCCTCAATCCACTGCACCTCGCCGCGCACGGTGAGATCGGCGACTGCACCGAGCGGCAGCACGGCCTGCACGACGCCCCAGCGCGTGCCGGCGCTGGCTGCTTCGACTTCGCCGTCCAGTTTGCGTACGACGGCGGCGAGCGGCGCGGCATCCTCGGGCGCCAATGTCTGAATCGAGACGCGCAACGTGCGTTCTTTGGGGAATGTGGCGATCAACGACGAGAGGAAGGGTTGCACCTTGTCGCTGGGCAGAAACTCAGCGGCACCCTGCACTTGGGCGATATCTTGCAGGGCGGCGAGTGCGGCCGGGCTCAGCTCCGCGAGGATCGCGTTGTTGGGGAAGAAGCCGCGTACCAGCGCGCCGGCTTCGGTCAGCAACTTACGCATGGCATCGGAGACCGGCGTGTTGAACTGCACGAGGAAGGGTGTGGTGCCGCGTGGCGTGGGGTTCTGGCGACCCGAGGCGGCTTCGGGGATCAAGCGCTTCTCGGGGCTGACGACCAGACGGTTGGAGAGCAGGGTCTGGCGCTCACGCGGCAGGGCGGGGTCTTCGCTGAAACGCGGCGCGACGAAGGCGCGGCGCAGCGGTTCGAGCGTTGCCTCATCCAGATGCGCCGAAGCGGCGGCCGGCGCATCGACCGGTGTATTCGTCGCGCTGCCCTGTTGCGCCGCCTCCGTTGCGGGTTGCGGCAGATCGGCGGGTGTCGGGTGCGGACGGGTAGCCAGCCGTGACGACAGGTTCTTATCGGCACTAGGGCCCGCATCAGGCGCGGTACGGCGCGGCCACGCGACAAAGATCAGCGCGGCTATGAGGCACCCGGTCACCAACAGTCCAACAAAAGCTTTCCTCTTCATGGCTTTACGGGCGGGCATTATACAGTGAATAGCGAGCAAAGCGGAAGTAAGAAGTAATGGGTAAGCGTAATCGGTTAGTGACGGGGGATGCGAAGATCATGCGTTTCTGGTGAAAAGGGGAACAGAGAGTCGGGAGCAAGCTTGTGTTTATCCGTGGATAAAAAAATCCGAGCAATGTTCCCCTTGGCGTTCTTGGCGTCTTGGCGGTTCCAAAAAACCTCTGCGTTCTCTGCGGCTATTCAGTAGCTATATCGAAACTGCGGACAGAATTTATGCGGCGTCGCCAGAAGTTTACGAAGGCTTTCTGAAACCTCGGCATATCGATGTTTTCGAAAGCGGCTTCTGTGGCGGCGGCGGCGTCCTTTGCGGAGGCCAAACTCCTCAGGTATGCGTCAAGGATACCGGCGTAGGCCTCCAGTTTTTCCTCATGAACGCCTTGGCGCAAGAAGTAGATCAAAGCCCAGGCGGTGGTGTAGTTGAGCGCGCGCTGGTCCTTAGAACCGTTGTAGAATCCGTTGTAATCGTATTGAAGCAGTTTCGGCAGTAGCGCCGCTGCGGCGTCCAGATTGCGCCCCAGATGGCTGACTCGCGAGTTCTCGGTTATCCTGACACGCCCCCGGCTGCCGACCTGGGCGGTTTCGAAGAAGCAGGCATGCCCTTCGTTGTACCACACGGCGTTGGGGATCATGTTGCAAGCATAGAAGAGATATTGGTGAAAACTTTCGTGCGTGATGACGTGCATAATCTGCTCGCGTTCTCTGTCTTGCGCAAGGATCACCAATTCGCGCTGCATCGGCGACCAAAGCCCGACACTCCACTCGTGGCTTTCACCTACATATTGCTTGTAAGCATCCGGCTCTTGGTAGATACGCACGACGCTGACATCGGTGTTGTCGGTGAATGGCGGTATCAGACGCATGAAAGCGCTACGCAGTACCGGCATGTTCTTCTGCAGATCGCGCACCAGAGCCTTGCCGGCGGCGCTGCGTATGTCCGAAAGAAAGATGTATTCGGGCGTCTCGGCATACCACCACCCTTTCATGTTGGCGATGCTTTTACGCGCGGCTGTGCGGCTGGGATGCTCCGGGATGTTCGCCGTAGCCGACGACGTGGATGCCGGAACGGGCAGTTTATTCGATGTCCCCGTTGTGGTGACGGGCAGGCTTGACCTCGGCAAGGCCGCAACGTTTGCGAGGAACTGGGTTTCGAAATCTTTGCGGGTTTTGCTTTTCGGGGTGCCGTCATTGATCTTAACCACAACGCAAAACCATTCCGACGGCATGGTCTTGCCGCTCGGCAGGCGGGTCTTGGCGCGAAAGGCGTAAATCAGGGTGGAGGCTTCCTCCACCGGGAAAAACAGCGCATGGGTCAAGTTGAATCCGGTGCGCAGGTTCTCCGGCTGAAGCAGGGTGCAGCCGGAAAAATCTGTGACCCACGCCGTCAGGGATGCGTTGTTCTCAGGATCAAACTCCGTGGCGGGGTCGGCCATCGCCGTTTCGAACGCATCACGCGGGACATGCTTTGTATCCATTTCGATGCGCGGCAGCAGGCGCGAAGCCCGCCCGATGATCATCACGTTCTCCGCGCTGTCGCGCCATTGGCCGACGTTTTGCGTGGCGTACCAAAGCTCTTGCGCATCGAACCTGTCCTGTTTAAAGCTCTCGCCGTCGCGCGTGAACGTGTAGGTGTAGGTTTTGTGCGTGGATAGCGGCTCCGGCACCGATCCTCCGAGCACACGCATGCGCAGACCGATCTCAGGGTAGTTTTTGTCGGCACGGAACGAGGGTGCCGACAGTACCGGCAGCACCACTGACGATGCCGACAAGAACGTGCAGGCCAAGCATGTGAAAAACCGACGGCAAACAAGCATAATGCGTCCCTCGCCTTTTTATAATCCAGCGCGGGTGCCAAATTCAGTCTCACACAACTGCGCGGTCGCAACAAGAGAAGAGCGCCCGACTCAGAAGTATGAAACCCGAAACCAGCCTCCGCGCTGTGCGCGGAGGAATCACTTGGGCATTTGCGCGCCTTTGCCTTCCACCGCGCCGAAGAGCTTCAGGGCATCGGTGAGAGGATAGCGGTTGGCGAACATGTCCACGCGGGTCGTTCCCTCGGCCTGCAGGTTCATCCCGAACGCGCTGCGGAACTGGTTGACGGGCGAATTGCGATCCAACAGGACCGATTCGGAGTTGTTTGCGCTGATGAAACCGTTCAAGTAGGCCTCGTTGATCTTGCCCTTGAGGGCCTCGCCGGAAAGTTCCGTGTTCCCCTCGTACTTGTAGAGTTCCTCGCGGTCCTCGAAGTCCTTGGCCCGGATTAATAGCCATTTGGCGCCGCCCGGAAGCACGAGGTCGCCCTGTGTGTTCAGGAAGAAGGCGTTGTTTTCAGCACCGGTCTTCTTCATCTTCTCATGGTCTTTTGAGTTCTCAATGCGTGCCCTGTCCAAACCGCCGAGCGTGGAAGTGCCAATGATGCAGTGGTGGACATCGGAGTGGACGTTGTTCATGTAGCGGAACCCGTATCCCATGTCGCCCAGATCATTGGTCCGCGCCCAGTTAAAGAGCATCGTGTTGTAGGCGCAGTCGATGGTCAGGCTGAACTCGCCACTCTTGCCGCCGCCGGCCAGTTCAATAGCGGCGTAGGTGTTGTTGATGAACACGTTGTTCTCGATGACGACCTTGCCTTGGCTCCATGATCCGCGGATGGCGTAATTGCCACTGTTGGCGAACGTGCAGTTGCGGATCGTCACATTACCGAATCCGTTGCCGAAGTAGATGAGCGGCTGAACGATCGTCGCCACGTTCTTCGCATCACCGTTGATGCCCTGACCCGGGGGGTTGACGAGCATCCCCGTTTCGACATCCTTGGGCTTGCCCTTCGTCGGATGGTAGCCGTTTGAAAACCCGCGGTCGAAGACAATGCCGTCAACAGTGACGCCCCCGTCGCCGGCGTTGAATGAACGTGGCTTGGAGGGATCGCCGATGGACAGCAGGGCGAACGAGCGCGAGGTGCCGTTCTGCGCGGTGGTGGGCTGCACCATGGTGAGGTTCTTGAGCACGTCGCGGCTTGAGAAGTCGTCCGTATAACCGCCCATGATATTGACCGGGATGGTCATTTTCAGAAATCCTTGGTCACTGGTGCCAAGGTAGTTGCCTGCGGCGACAAGAATCGTGTCGCCCGCCTGCGCCCTGTCCAGCGCGGCCTGCAGGTCGCGCCACGGCTTCTCCTTGCTGCCGTCCGCCTTGCGCATGCTGCCGCCGGTTGCGGCGGAGACATGCAGGGTCGCGGCGTGAACAGCCGTGGACGCAGATAGAATGATTGCGGCGGCGGAAACAAAAAGACGAGAGGTCTTCATCATGTGATACTCCTTTTTTGGTTTTGATTTTGACGTTGTTTTGAACAGAAATGGGATGTGATCGGTTGGCGGCAGGAAGGCGCGCGCATTTTGGAGTGCGGTGACAAGAGCCGCGCTACGCGCGGGTCGCGGCACTGCTTTCCGAACCATCCGCTCGAAAAGCGGCGTCGCGCGGGATACCGCTTGCCGCCGCACTCCAGATCCATTCGTCAGGCTTACGAAGCGGTTTCCACAGGTTCAGGCCCCTTCGTTTTAGTCTTTTTCTTGAGCCAGACAACGCAGCCGACTGACGCGACCAGCAGCGGGATGCCGATCAGCGGACGGTAGGCGAGCCAGGCGATCGAGATCCACAGAAACGACCAGGCCAATCCGACGAGGGTGCAGACCAAGCCGACACCCGCACCGACGATGTCGCCCAGAATCGGGATGACCTTGGCGACAGCCTCCAAGATGCCGAAGATTGACTTCAGGCCGAAGCACACGCACAGCACGCCGACAAGCCGCAGGATCCACGTCAGCATGGCGTTCTCCTTAGCTGCACTGGCGAACATCTCCTCCGCGCTCCGGACCCCATCGTCCAGACGCGAGACGGATTTGCCGTTCTTCGCCACAAACTCCACGAACGTCTTGCCGAAGACCTTGCCGATGATGGAGACCTCATGCGGCAGCACCCAAGTGAACGACACGCGGACATCGCCGATCTCCGGCGCGCCGGACGAACGTCCGAAGTACACGGTGTTCCCGCCGACGTGAATCGGCGGCGGCGCATTCGTCACATTTTGGGAACGAGGGAAGCGCGGATGCGCGAACATGTTCTTTGCCCATGCCTGAATCTGCTCGGGCGCGGGGTTGACATTCGCGTTCTCTGCCCAGCCGATGGACCTCACAAAGAACGGCGGCAGCGTGTACGCGCCGAATGAAACGTTCTTTGCGTATGACGTCTGCTCGTCAAAAGACATCCAGACGGTGTTGCGGTTCTTGTAGTCAGGATCGTGGAACGCGCCTGAATCCACCGGCTTGGCGCACCACTCCTTCTTGTACGTGTAGGTGGTCACCCGCTCCTGGCCACCGCCCATCCTGTCGCGGGTCTCGGTGCTGGAGTCCTCGGTCCATTGGTAGTATTCCACGCTGCGGCGGAGCTGGATCGCCGTCTGTTTCACGCCGAATTCGGCATCTTCCAAAACGTCCTGCGTTTCCGCGCGGGCGCTGGCATGGATCAGCTTGCCCTCGAGAGCGGGGTCAAGGGTAGTGACCTGCTCGACCGGCACAACGGCCCCCTGCGCTTCATCGAGTGCTTTTTTGGTTTTGACGAAGTTCCCTTCATTCCAGAACAGCAGCGCCGTGCCTCCGATAAACACGACAAGCCCGCCGACCACGCCACCCAGCGCCTTCTTCAGCCGGTCTCCGTACCCAGTCCGCGTCACTTCTGTATAGGCCATTTACTACTCCTCGTTATTGTGCGATTCCAAACGTCATTCAACGGTCCTCATTTTGGCATATTACGGAAAGTCTGTCACTAACCGATTACCTGTCACGCGACATTTTTTCACACCATTTTTTTCACGCGCAAGCTTGCTTCGTGGTCCCGTTTATTGTAAAAAACACGCGTACTCACTTGGCTTCACGCCGTGACGGGTGTCAGGAGCGGTGCCGGGTCAGCACAACAATTCACAGAAAGGAAACACACATGACAAGAATCGTTCAAATGGCGATGGGTTTGGTGTTGGCGGTCGCGTTGACGGGCTGCCTGAACATCCCCGGCAAGGTTGACCTGACAAAGGCTGCTGCCGACGCGCAGGTGCTCAACGTGACGACCGGCGACGGAGAGTTCTCGGACTACAAGGCGACCGGCTACCACACGAGCACGGAAGTTGGTTTCGCTGTCGGTATTCCCTACCTCATGAAGCTGGTGGAAGTTTATCCGAAGCAGGATAACACCGCGCATATGACCCAGATCGCCAAAGACGCCAAGGCAAACGGTGCGAATGCGGTGATCAATGCGGTTCCGCCGAAAGAGACGTACCTCGGCTTCCCGTTCTTTTTCTTCGGCCTGTATGTTGACACGGCCTCTGGAACGGGCATCAAGACGAAGTAAGAAAAAAACGCTCAACATTTAAAGCGTTATTTTTCATCCGCAGATTACGCAAGATGGACGCAGATTTTTCAATTTAATCTGTGAGAATCTGTGTAATCTGTGGATGTTTACTGTGCCAACAAATTGAACGTTCATCACATCATCACATAAAACAGCACAGCAAAAAAATGGCAAAGCGTGCCGGCGAGCACACAGAGGTGCCATACCGCATGATGGAAAGGCATCAGGCGCCATAAATAGAAAACCGCGCCTAAGGTGTAGCACAAGCCGCCGATTAGCAGCCAGAGCAAACCAGCGGTCGGCAGCGTGACCATCAGAGGCTTGATCGCGAAGACGATGATCCAGCCCATGCCGATATAGGCAAGCGTCGAGACCAGTCGCAACCGTCCGGTAAAGAAGACTTTGAAGACGATGCCCATGGTCGTCAGTCCCCAGACGATGCCGAAGATCGTCCAGGCGATGACCGGATATTCAGGCCGCAGCGTGACCAGCATAAAGGGCGTGTAAGAACCAGCGATCAGGATGTAGATCGCCATGTGGTCGCACACCTTCAGGATCTGCTTGGTGCGCGGATGCGTGATCGCATGGTAGGCCGACGAGACGGTGTAGAGCAGGATGATGGAGAAGCCGAACAACGCGGCGCTAACCACTTTCCATGCCACCTGCTCGCCGCTCTGAACCCCGAACACCACCATCAGCGCCAGCATGGCCGCGCCCAGATGACTGCCCAGCGCGTGAATCGCGCTGTGCGCCACCTCTTCGGATATCGTGTAGCGTCTGGGGGTCAGGCGGGCCATGAAGGATCAGACAAATCAGACGGATTGGGCGGATCAGGCTTTGGCGGCCAGAAATGCGTTGATCGCGGCGGCGGCGCGGCGGCCTTCGCCCATGGCGAGGATTACGGTGGCCGCGCCGAGCACGATGTCGCCGCCGGCGTAGATGCCGTCGATCGAGCTTTTACCATTTTCGTCTACGATGATGTTGCCCCACTTGTTGACGGCCAGCCCCTCGGTGGTCTGGCTGATCAACGGGTTGGAGTCGTTGCCGATGGCCACGATCACGGTGTCCACCTCCATCTGAAATTCGCTGCCGGAGATCGGCACGGGACGGCGGCGACCGGAGGCGTCAGGCTCGCCCAGCTCATAGCGCAGGCATTCCATGCCGATGACGCGATCCTGCTCGTCACCGAGGATGCGCACAGCGTTCTGCAGCATGTGGAAGACCACGCCCTCCTCGCGGGCGTGGGCGACCTCCTCGATGCGCGCGGGCATCTCTTTTTCGGTGCGGCGGTAGACCAGATGCACCTCTTCCGCGCCGAGTCTGAGCGCCATGCGTGCCGCGTCCATGGCCACGTTACCGCCGCCGAGCACCGCCACCTTGCGGGAGTTGTAGAGCGGCGTGTGGGCGCGCGTGGTGTCGTACGCTTTCATCAGGTTGGCGCGTGTCAGGTATTCGTTGGCGGAGAAGACGCCCACGAGGTTCTCGCCGGGGATGTTCATGAACTTGGGCAGTCCCGCGCCGGTGCCCACGAAAACCGCGTCGAATCCGTCCTTGTCGATCAAGTCGGTGAGTTTACGTGTGCGACCGACCACAAAATTGGTTTCAAGCTTCACCCCCATTTCCGTCAGCATCTCGATCTCGTTATGGACGATGCGTTTTGGCAGGCGGAACTCGGGGATGCCGTAAACCAGCACACCTCCGGGTTTATGGAAGGCCTCGAACATCGTGACATCGTGACCCTCGCGTCGCACGTCCGCCGCCACGGTGATGCCGGCCGGACCGCTACCGACCACCGCCACCCGTTTCCCGGTCGGCGGCTTGACGGCGGGCACGGCCTGCTTGCCGCTCTCGCGTTCGAGATCGGAGACAAAGCGCTCGATGCGTCCGATGGAGACCGCCTTGTCCACATCCTTGAGCGCCTTGCCGAGCGTGCAAGGCGCTTGGCACTGCACCTCCTGCGGACAGACACGCCCGCAGACAGCCGGCAGCAAGCTGTTTTCGCGGATGATGGCGACCGCTTCGTCGAAACGTCCTGCCGCCGCAGCCTTGAGGAAATCCGGGATGCGGATGCCCACCGGACAGCCCGCCACGCATGGTGCGTTCTTGCACTGCAGGCAACGCATAGCCTCTAAACGCGCCTGCTCGGGCGAGTATCCCAGCGCGACCTCGCTCATGTTACCGCGCCGGACCGCCGGATCTTGCGACGGCATCGCCTGCGGCGGTATCGCCATGCGCGCCTTCGGCGTAAGGGGCTGGTTCTGGTTTTCGATCTGGCGCAGCAGGTCTGCAGCAGCCGTTTTCAAAGTGTCTGGGTCTTGATGCGACATGTTGATGTGTTCCTCGTGTTTATCGGATGATGGGCCAAGCGCCACGGATGCGCCCTTTGTGAAAAATGATGCTACCTTGTGCCAACTCAGTGTCAAGCTCTGGAAGGGGACCAGTAAATAACGCGCCGTCCCTTTTCAAAATACAGGTGCCGGCCTGTTCCGCAGGCAGAAGGTCGAAGAAGCTAGCGGTTTCCCGCAAGGCTTCATGCCAACGGCTACCGAGGGCGGCGGCGCAGGGCGGCTCGCCGTCAAAGTCCAGCATGTTGACCTCTTCCTGACTGTAGTGATGTCGACGAATGGCGGCCAGCAAAGATGCCGGATTATAGCCGGGGTCTTTCCCGCATGCAGCCCAGACAAGCAAGCCAAGCGGTTGCACGGAAACGTCAGCCTGCAAGAGGTCAACCCAATCCCGCACCTCCAGACGACCGGCCATAGCCAATACTTTGTTCGTGGCCAGATCAAACGGATGCAACACCAACCCCATCCTGTCGTCTTCAATCAGAGGGAAAAAGCGGAACGCGCTGTCGCGCACCCATTGCAGTTCGGTCTGGTCGCCATCGCGGATCACACGCGCTTCCACAAAAGCCGGTGCCTCCCGCAAGACTTCCAAACGATAGCCTGCCGATTCCAAGCACTCACGATCCAGCCTCCAGCTTTCGCTGAGCGCGTGTTGGGTGTCATGGAAAAGGTCAATGTCACGCGAGTGGCGCGGCGCATCCAGAAGAAGATTGAGCGCGACGCCCCCTGCCACGTAACTCTCGCCGAGCGCGCGGCGATGCCCCGCGAGCAGCTTTAAGATGTCACTTTGGAAGGGGGTGACAGCCATTCCCTAGCCTCTTTAACGTGTTTGAAAGCCTCCATATCGCCGTAGCGCTCGATCAAATCGAGCGTGCGCAGCCACTCTTCGCGCGAGGCTGGCACGTAATCCGGACGCGCGAACCAGAGGCAGCGGTTCCGGTACTTTTCCAGCAGGGCAATGAGTTTGGCTTGTGCATCGCGGTGCATGTGCGCGTCTTCCCTATTTCGCGTGGGTAGCGGCGGCCGCCTCTAGGCGGGCAGCGGCGGCTTCGAGCCTGCAGTGGTACTTTTCATGGTCGGCGTCTTCGCGCGGCTTGTAGGCGCGCAGGCGCTTCATCATGTTGTCGAAATCAACAAGGTGGCCGTCGAACTCGGGCCCGTCGACGCACACGAACTTGGTCTCGCCGCCCACGGTCACGCGGCAACCGCCGCACATGCCCGTGCCGTCGATCATGATGGTGTTGAGCGAGACGATCGTGTGTACGCCGTAAGGCCGCGTGGTCTCGGCGCAGAACTTCATCATGATCGGCGGCCCGATGGCCACGGCCATACCCGGCTTGGGCGTCTGCTCGCAAAGCTCTTTCAACGGTTCGGTCACCAGCGCCTTGCGGCCGTAAGAGCCGTCGTCCGTCACGACGATCAGGTCGTCGGCGATCGCGCGCATCTCGTCTTCCATGATCAGCAGGGATTTATTGCGGGCGCCGATGATGACGGTGAGGCGATTACCGATGGCCTTCAAGGCTTGGGCGATCGGATACAGCGGCGCCACGCCGATGCCGCCGCCGACGCAGACCACATGCCCGACCTTCTCGATGCGGGAAGGCTGGCCGAGTGGCCCCAGCAGCGCGACGATCGTATCGCCCTCCTCTTTTTCCGCCAGCAGGTGGGTGGTTCTACCGACCGTCTGAAAGACCAGCGTGATGCTGCCGCGCTCCGGGTCGGCGTCGGCGATCGTGAGCGGGATACGCTCGCCGAAATCATCGTCCACCTGCAGGATGATGAACTGGCCGGGCTTGCGTTCACGCGCGATCAGCGGGGCTTCAACCTCCATGCGATAGACACTGTCTGAAAGTTGCGTTTTCTTTAAGATTTTGTTCATAAGCGGAGCTGTCCGTTCGGGGTTCAGAAAAGCATCGGGAGTATATCACATTCGCAGGGTAGTCGGCTAGAGACAGAGAGTGTGTGTGAGAAAAACCGGGCAGTGCACGAAACCAGAAACCGTCCTTCACCGACCGAATTTGCGTTCAAGTTCGCGGTACGAGGTGAAAATCATGGTGGGGCGGCCGCGCGGACAGGTGTAGGGCATGCGTGTGGCGGCGAGGTCATTCACCAGCCGTTCGGCGGCCTCTTCGGAGAGCGGTTCGCTGCTGCCGGTGACCGCGCGGCAGACGGCTTTGGCGATCAGCTCTTCGCGCCACTTTTCGGCACCGCGCCGCGTGCCGACGGTTTCGAGATCATGTGCGATGTTCCCCAATAGCTCGCGGCAGGAGACCGTGCTCAGCGCGTCGGGCAGCGACTCGACGATAAAGTGGTCGCTGCCGAACTCGGCTACGCCGAAGCCCATCGCCTGCACGACCGACAGGTGCTTGCGCAGACGCGCGGCATCACGCGGCGCGAGCTGCACCGTCTCGGGCAACAGCATACGCTGCGACAGAGTTTCGCCGCTCCGTGCGTTATCCATCAGCCGCTCGTACAGCACCCGCTCGCGTGCCGCGCGCGGATCGACCGTCACCATGCCGTCGTCGGTTTCCAACAATAAATAGCGTCCGCCCACCTGACCCAGCACCCGGCACCAGCGCCACGGCGAACCCGCGTGCGGATCCGCAAAGAGCGGCAGACCCTTGCCGGTCGGTGGCGGCACGGGGGCGGGTTGCATAGGGGCGGGGAACGGAACGGCGGCGGGACGATGCGCATCAACCTGCGGCAACGGCACCGGCGCGGGATAGTCGAAGGGGCGCGCCGCAGCTTCCGGCACCAGCGTTCGCAACGAGACGTCCTGTGTGCCGCGCGTATCTTGCGTGTCGTGCGCCGCCGCTTTCGTATCGGCCGGAGGAGCGTCTGCGGGCTCGTTGTTCTTATGTCGGCGCGTGGTGCCGATCACTTCGGTGATGGCGGCGATCAACGCTTCGCGCACATCCACCGGTTTGTGAAAGCGCACTTCGCGTTTGGTCGGATGCACATTGACATCCACGCGCTCGGGCGGCATCTCGATAAAGAGCAGCACGATCGGCTTGCGGTTGCCTTCTAGCGGCGGATAGGCTTCGCGCAACGCATAGGCGATGACCGGCGCGGTGGCGGGACGGCGGTTAATGAAGATGTACTGTTCACTGCGGTCGGTGCGTGTCTGGTTCGGTAATCCGGCGAAACCGTAGACGCGAATCTCGCCGCGCGTCCGGTCGAGCGGCACCAGTCCCGCGCAGAAGTCGGCACCGAAGAGATCGCGGACGCGCTCCTCCAACGTAGCATCAGGCGGCAAACGAGCCAGCTCGCGGCCGTCGGATGTAAGGCTCATGCCGATTTCCGGATGGGCCAGAGCGTGGAGCGTGAAGACCGAGCGGATATGTGCCTGCTCGGTCTGAAACGCACGTAGAAATTTTCGACGGGCCGGCACATTGAAAAAGAGGTCGCGCACACTGATCGTGGTGCCGACCGGCAGACCGGCTTCGCGGACGTCTTGCAGGCTGCCGCCCACAATCACTAACTCGCTTCCGGCCTCATCCACCTCGCGGCGCGTTTTGAGTGTGAAGCGCGAGATTGAAGCGATTGAAGGCAATGCCTCGCCACGGAAACCGAGCGTGTCGATACGTTCGATGTCATCGACATCGCGGATTTTACTGGTGGCTTGCCGCTCGATGCTGAGCAGGGCATCGTCGCGCCCCATGCCGCCGCCGTTGTCGCGCACCTCGATCAGTTTGCGCCCGCCAGCCGTCACGGTCACGTCAATCCGCGTGGCACCGGAGTCGATGGCGTTTTCCATCAACTCTTTCACCACCGAAGCGGGGCGCTCCACCACCTCGCCCGCCGCGATCTTGTTGGCGACGTGGATCGGCAGTAAGCGAATATGTCCGTCTTTGACCATCCGCACAAGCATGCAATGTCAGGTGCCCAGCGTCAAGCCAAAGTGCGATTCAACCTCGTTGAATCGCACTTTGGAAGGAGGAGTTAGGATTGAGGATTTAGGAGTTTAGATTTGTAATTTGTGATTGGTCGCGGGCGGAGCCCGCGAGGACGGGTACAAGACGGTCACCGGTCTCGCGCAGCGCCGGGAGGGACGAGCGTCTGCTCGTCCGCGGCGGCGCATGCGCCGCCCCACCCGCAGTCCCGGCAGTTCCGGTAAATCACAAATCACAAATCCTAAATCAATGCGCTCTCCGCTCTACGCACGGAGAGCGCATTGTGGTACGATGTGTGTGTCTGTGACCGCCTTGTTGTCGGGCAGACTGATGGGATGCTAGTGATTCTGCATATAAGCTGGCGCCAACGTCGTGTGGCTGTGTGGGGCGAACGGGTTGCACCCGCATGTGGAACTCATCCCACGGCGCAGGGTGCGGCGCAGGCGCGTGTTTCGCCGTTCGATGCCGGGGTGGAAATTCTCGGTGACGTTCTCGAAGGATTCCTTTGGGAGACGGAGAGTCTTCAGATGTTGGGTCTGGAGTTGCGCCTGCCGACAAGCCAGAGTTCTGTCGGCCCGCTTCCAGTGCCGTCGCAATCGTTTCTCTTGCCTGCCGACGTCTCCGTTTCGCCGCCGGTAACGCTTGATACCTGGCGGGTCACGGCTGCCACTTTAACTTGGAAACAGGCCCTGACCTTTCTGGGGGTCTGTCAGGAGCGGCGGCTGGCCGATGGCGTGTTCGCCGGTGAAGACCTGCTCGCGTTCGTGGATCTTTTCCGCTTTTCCGGTTCGCTCGTGGCCCGCGGCAGATTTTTGCCCGCGCTTGTGCGGCGCGACGACGAGGGCGTCGAGGCGCGCTGGCAGCCGTCGCTCGATCCGCCCGACCGGCGGCGGCTCGAAGCGCTGGCCGCGCGTCTGCCGCCGTTGCTGACGCTGGGTACGACACCCGAACACTATGCCGCCGCGTTGCTTGAGGAGCTGACCGACCACTTGGTGCGGCTCAGCGTGATGACGACGCTGTCGCGTTCGCATGCCGAACGCGGTAAATTCTACAGCGCCCACGACGCTTGGTTCGCTGCATTGCGCGGTGAGAGCCCGGTGATCCGCTGGAAAGCGGATGAGGAACTTGACGCCCTGTATGATGCGGTCGCGCTGTGGCGGCGACCGGTCGAAGGCCGCGCGACACATGACGCCGCATTGCTCTTTGATCTGGAGGAGCCGTCCGAACCGAGTCAGCCGTGGTTCCTGCGTGTGCGCTTTAACGGCACGCGCCCGAAAGGCCGTACACCGTTTTTTGAGGGTGCTGATGAAGCGCTCTTGATCGCGCTGGGACAGGCCGGCATGCTCTTCCCACCGCTGACCAGGGCTGAAATCTATCCGCACGGCTTTGGTTGCATGCTACCACCTGATGAGGCACATGTCTTTCTCAACACTGCCGCACCGCTGCTGGAAGCGGCTGGTTACGGCGTCAGTCTACCGGCATGGTGGAGCCGCCGCGAGCAGACCGTCACGCTGGAGGTTGATGCGATGCCGCACGCCGACGCGGACGCCAGCCCGCAGGCACTGGAAGAGAAGGTGGCGCTGTGCTGGACGGTCGCGCTGGATGGCCAGCCGATTTCGCGCGAGGAGCTGGAGGCGCTGTTGGAGTCCGACTCGCCGTTGGTCTTCTTCCGGGGCCGCTGGATTCAGATCGATGTGCGCCAGCTTCAGGAAGCGCTGCGCGTTACGCAACCCAAGCGGGCGGAATCGCAATCTGCGCTGGAGGTGGTGCAGTTGGCGCTGGGCACTGCAAGCCGTGGCGGGCTGGAGGTCTCCGAGGTTCGTGGCGGCGGTTGGCTGGCGCCATTCCTCAATCGCTTGCGCGGCGAGCAGACGTTCGAACTGCTGCCGCAACCCGCTGCGTTTTGTGGCGAGTTGCGTCCCTATCAGGTGCGCGGGTTCAGTTGGCTGGCGTTCCTGCGCACCTGGGGCTTCGGCGGCTGTCTGGCGGATGACATGGGCCTTGGTAAAACGATCCAGACGCTCGCCTTTCTGCTACACGAAAAGGAGCGTGGCGAACGTCGTCCGGTTTTGTTGGTCGCTCCGATGTCGGTGCTCGGCAACTGGTTGCGTGAGAGTCGACGCTTCGCGCCCAGTCTGCGCGTGATGCTCCATCACGGTGCACGGCGCGGTCACGGCAATGCGTTTGTCCGCAAGACAAAAGGGGCGGACATCGTGCTCACCAGTTACCATCTGCTCTATCGCGATTACTCCGACTTGCGTAAAGTCAACTGGTCCGGCATCGTGCTCGACGAAGCGCAGAACATCAAGAATCCTGATACGCGCCAAGCCCAAGCGGCGCGCGCGCTACAGGCCGATTACCGGATCGCGCTGACCGGTACACCGATCGAGAACCATGTTGGCGATCTCTGGTCGTTGATGGATTTTATCAATCCCGGTCTGCTAGGCGGACGTACCGCGTTCCGCGAAACCTTCTTCCGACCGATCCACTCTGGCACCGATCCCGGCGCGCGCACGCGGCTGCGGCGCATTACCTCGCCGTTTTTGCTGCGGCGTCTCAAGACCGACAAACAGATCATCGCCGATCTACCAGAGAAGCGCGAAGGCACCGTCATCTGCACCCTCACGCGCGAGCAGGCGCATCTTTACGAAGAGGTGCTTGAGCAATTCCATCGCGACGTGGCCGACGTCGAAGGCATCGCGCGACGCGGCTTGATTCTCGGTGTGCTGACGCGCCTTAAACAGGTCTGCAACCATCCGGCGCACTACCTCGGTGAGCCGCAGGCCATGGCGCGTCCGTCCGGCAAGCTACAACGTCTGGAAGAGATGCTGGAGGAGATTTTCGCGCGCGGCGAAAGCGCACTGGTCTTCACCCAGTACGCCGAAATGGGCGTGCTACTGCAACAACGTCTCTGCGAAACGTTTGGGCGCGACATGCCGTTTTTGCATGGCGGCGTGCCGCGCAAGACGCGCGACAACATAGTGCGAGCGTTTCAGGAGAGCGTCGAACCGCGTGCCTTTGTCCTTTCGCTCAAAGCCGGCGGCATCGGTCTCAACCTGACTCGCGCGAGCCATGTCTTTCACTACGACCGCTGGTGGAATCCCGCCGTTGAGAATCAGGCCACTGACCGCGCCTTCCGTATCGGACAGACGCGCGATGTGATGGTCCATAAATTTCTCTGCGGCGGTACGCTGGAGGAACGCATCGACGATATGATCGCGCACAAGAGCGCCTTGGCCGCCGAGATCGTGACGAGTGGCGAGCAGTTCCTAACGGAACTTTCCGACGCCGAACTGGATCAGGTTCTGCGGCTTTCCGAAACGGTTATTGCCGATATCGAGGTGGAGGGATGAGCAAGAAAAAGCGAAAAAAGCGATACGCGCCGCGCACGCCGATGGCAATTATGGGCGGTATCCGCTCGCAACATGCGCAAAGTGGAACGTCGCGCGTGTGGTGGAGCCGACGCTGGATCGAGGCCATCGAACGCTTCCGCATTGGGGCGCGTTTGGGACGCGGCCGTAGCTATGCAGTCTCCGGTCAGGTGTCGCAGCTTGAGATCACGCCGGGCGTGATCACCGCCCGTGTGCAGGGTGCCAGCAAGGAGCCGTACACCAGTACCATCCACTTCCGCACGGTGTCGGAAGAGGCGCAGCCGCAATTGATCGAAACTTTGCGTGTCCAGCCGATGTTGGTGGCGCGCCTGTTGGTCGGCGAGCTGCCGCTTGAGGTGGAGGGGCTCTTCCGGGAGGCTGGCAGTCCGCTCTTTCCGCAACGCGAGAACGATCTGTCGAGCCGTTGCTCCTGTCCGGATTACGCCAATCCCTGCAAGCATCTGGCGGCGGTCTACTATTTGATGGGCGAGGCCATCACCAAAAATCCGCTGCTGTTGCTGGCTGTCCGTGGTGTCAGCCGCGTCGAGTTGCTGGGCGATGCGGCGATGGAAGAGCCGCCGCCGACCTGTCCGGCGCAACCGCCCGCGCCCGATCCCATCGATCTCACAACGTTCTACGGAACACCGCAGCCGCCCTTTGAAGATTTCGGCAGCGCCGTGAAAACGCTCACGCCCGCGCCGCTCATCTACCGCCTCGGTCCGTTGCCGTTCTGGCGCGGACAGGAGCGCTTTGCCGACACGCTGGAGCAGTTGTACGCACGGGCCGCCACGCGCGGCTGGGCGGTCTGGGCGCGCGAGCCGCTCGATCTGCGGCGCGAGGACGAGAAGGTCATCATCACCGGCGGCAACCTGCGGCTCCGAGGTCGGCACACGCATATCGACACAACGGCTTTCTGCTAATTTCTTGTTTCTGACAATCAGTTTTTTTGCTACATTGAAGGCGCTGTAAGACACGCGAGTGTTGTATGTCGGGAACGGTTTTTGGTTAGGAGAACGATGCTATGAAAAGAACGACCCTATTGATTCTCACGCTCATGTGTGCGGTGGCGGGCGTGAATGCGGATGTTACCACGAACTACTGGAACGGTTCCGCGGGCGGACGATGGGACGCGACGAACGCTGCGGGCGAGTATGCAAACTGGGTGGGGGGCGCGTTGCCCGCGTACACCAACGTGACCTTTTTCCAACTCGCCGACCGGCAGTCCATCACTGTTAGAACGACAGCTTATATGGGTGGCATGGTGGTTGAGCCCGCCGTGCCTGGGCCAGAAGAAGAGGTGCCCGAGAGTTATCTGTGGTGGCTGAGGTGGTATGACGGCGGCAGCGGTTTTACTGCCAGCACAGCGGCGCTTGGCTATTTCCCTCTGTGCGTCAGGGGCGGTACGCTCGTGATCGGCAGCGACTGTCGGTTCTGGCCCGATGACTACGGCAGTATGCGTAAGGAAGGGGACGGCACCGTGCGTATTTCGTCTTTCTATCCCGCCGGTAGACCGCGCCGCACGCTTGAAATCGCGGAAGGCCAGGTGATCCCGATGATGGATGACGCGCTCGCCTTTACCGATGTGCGTGTGACGGGCGCGGGCACGCTCACGCTCTCGAACTATACCTCGCAGGTGGCCCTGGGCTCGCTCCAAAGCGAAACGGGCGCGGCGATCTCACTTGAGGGCAACGAGCTTCGGCTCGGTGCCACGCGCTCAGACATTCTCTCTGACGCTGTTTCCGGCACAGGGCGCGTGACGGCCGTGGCGAAAAATCTGTACGTGACGAACATCGCCGAGAACATCGCCTACGGCGCGCGCGCTGGGCGGTTGCGCCTCGACTCAAAAACGCCCGCCGCAGTGCCGTTCGCAAAGTATGACTTCGAGGAGTCCCTCACGAAGGACTCTTCAGGCCACGGACGCGATCTCGTGGCGAACGGTACGGTCGAGCGTGTGTACGACGCCGGGCGCGATAGCTGGGTGGCGCGTTTCACGGGCACGGCGAACTCCGGCGGTGAGCTTGTGGCCACCGTCACGGATACCACCGAACTCACGGGTGACTCGGACTACACGATCAGCCTGTGGGCGCGGACTTTCGACACCCCCGTTGCGAACGGCTATCCCACGATGGTCGCGATCGGGTCGCAGTGCGCCGATCACAGCGTTGTGCAGTTCCGCTTCGTGAATAACGCCTGCAACACGCTCCTGCTCGGCCACTGGAACCAGGCAGGCGACTGGAATAATCTCCCCGGCCCTTCGGACCCCACGCAGTGGCATCACTATATGGCGATGCGCGAAGGGTGCCGCCTCACCGTATGGATGGACGGCGTGAAGGTGCTCGACGAACGGAGTATTGTCCTTGAAATGACGCTACCAGAGACCGTTCAGATTTTCATCGGCCGTCTGCCGGAATGGAGTCGTTTCTTCTGCGGCGATATCGATGACGTGCGCATCTATTCGCGTGCGCTCGGTCCCACGGGCATTGAGCAACTCCTCGCCGGCAAAGAGCCCATTTCGGACGGCGATCTCGTTGGCACGGCAGGTGAGCCGGTGGCGATCCCCGCGAACACACGGTTGTATACCGAACTCAACGGCGAAATCCAACTCGCCGGCACGCAGACCCTCGCCCGTGTGGACGGTAATGCCGTGCGCGGCGGCATCGTGATGAATGCGGGCGGCGAACTCGCGATGACCGGCCCGGGCACCTACAATGCGGGCGTGCGCGGTGAGAGCGTGTTCGCAAAGACCGGCCCGAACGTGCTCACGCTCGGCGGTGCGCTCACGCACACGGGCGGTACCGAGGTGCGCGAAGGCACGCTCGTTCTCCAGAACACAGCGGTGCTGCCGCAACCATTCGCCGTCTACGACTTTGAAGATGACAACCTGGGTGTCGATGCCACATGCAACGGGTACACCCTCACCACGCAGAGCGGTGTCTCGCGCGAATACGACGCCGAGCGCGGCGGCTGGGTGGCACGGTTCCCCGGCACTTCGGCGCAGCGGCTTGAGACGACGGTGAAATCGCCGTACCTCACAGGTGATACGGACTACACGATCAGCGTGTGGGTAAAGCCTGATGCGGACTGCGGCGACCCGGGCACCTTCGTCTCGCTAGGCTACCAAGACGCCTTCCAGGAGGTCGTGTTCCGCTACAACGGCATTTCCGCCGGCACACTCTGCCTTTCCCATTGGGGTGGCACGCTTGACTTCGCCAACGTCCCTTCGCCCCCCAATCCGCAGGGCGCGTGGCACCACTATGTGGCCGTGCGCAAGGGGAGCGTGTTTACCGTTTACTGCGACGGCGTGCAGACGTGGTGGACAGACGTCGCGCAGGCGCTTGCGATTCCGCTTTTAAAGCAGGTGTGCATCGGGCGGCAGCTCAGTAGGACGGATCGCCAATTCAAGGGGCTCATCGACGATGTGCGCATCTACACCGAGGCGCTTGACGCTGCGGACGTGGCGCATCTCTATGCGCACGGAGACCTGGTGGCACTCGCGCGCGGCGCGGTGCCGGACGCGAGCGCGGAAGCCCCCGTGCCCGTGTTGCACTATGCATTCGAGGATGCGTCCAACATCGGCAAGGACTCCATCGGCACGAACGACCTCGTCAAATGCGGCGACGGCACGCTCACGCTCATCGACTCACCTCTCGGCGGCAAGGCGCTCAAGTTCGATGCGTACAACCTCTCCTATCTGTGCAGCGACGGCTTCCCGGAGGCGATCCCGTCAAACGGCCAGCCGTTTACGGTGTCTCTCTGGATACAGACCCATCAGGCGGACGAGTTCACCAAACAGGGCAATAACGTGCACTACCCCACTTTCATCAGTTGGGGCTGTCCCGTGGACAAAACGATCAACTACATGTTCAGCTACTGGTACGATCAGAACGACAGAACTTGGAGTATGCGATGCTGCATACGCAAGCCGAGCGGCAGCCTGTTCGATATCAACTCCGGCAGCACGCTCCCCGGCCTTCACGACTGCGACGCGCCTCAACGCTGGCACCATTTCGCCACAACGTACCATCCCGAGACGGGCGTGCGGAACTTCGTAGATGGACAGTACGTGGACGGCTTCTCGTCGGGTGGTGCGTTCATGAATGACTCTCTACGAGACACAGCCCGCTTCTATCTCGGCTCGAAGACCACGGCGACTTGGGCGCTCTTCCGCGGTGCACTCGACGAGGTGAAGGTGTTCGATCAGGCGCTAAGCGTGCAGCAGATCCGTGCGACGATGCGCGCGGACGCGCGCGGTGTGCACGTGCTGCCGCCGGGCGGCGCGGTGACGGTGGCGCAGGGTGCGACGCTTGAGGTAAATGGCTCCGATGAGGAGGTCGGTCAACTCTCCGGTGAAGGTACACTCAGCCTCGTGAGCGGGCGGCTGGCGCTTGCAGGCACAAACACGTTCGCGGGCACGCTCACGGGCGACGGCACGCTGAAGCTGCCGGAAGACGCGGAACTCACGCTCGGCGCGAATCCCACCGGGTTCACGGGTTACTTCGAAATGGCGGGTGGTGCGCTCGCGTTGCCGGAAGGCGTCACGCGCGTGAACGCCACCTTCCGCGCCACGGCGATCGACGGCGCGGCGCAGGTCGCCTATCCCGGCGACGTGGAGATTCCCGACGGCGCGGCAATCACGCTGACGGCGGCGAACAAGGGACCGCTGATCACAGCGAACGGCACCGTCACGCTGGCGGGCGGTGGCACGATCACGCTATCCGCCCCAGAGGCCACGGGCAATTGGGAAATCGCGCGCGGCACCTCCGTGACAGATGTTGGCCTGGGCGATTTGGTCGAGCGCTGGAGTGTGGAAAATGTATCG
>Ga0255344_1001382_pt1 | contig 32845 bp, 29 predicted proteins | sample wastewater_treat_5_FD_192414 | JGI IMG/M metagenome (GOLD analysis project Ga0255344, IMG submission 192414) | Wastewater microbial communities from Lulu Island WWTP, Vancouver, Canada - plant18 | ecosystem: Engineered > WWTP > Wastewater > Unclassified | place: Canada: Vancouver, British... | reverse complement strand
AAAGAACTGGGTGTTTCCATGGAAGAGGGGAGGCAGACTCTGCATGCGCTTATTGCCAAAAGGGTCCCCGCATGGCTGGCACCGGGGACGGATTTTATCGCGTCTTTCGCCCCGTTTAACAATCAGCCCACTCAGTTTCGTATCACGATCGACGGCAAGCAGAAATGGTTTGGTCAATGAGCCTTTGAATCGCTGGCGGTCTGCTGGCTCTTCCCCGGCAAAACAGTGGTCATTGACACGCCCTGTCTGGATTGCGGTGAACCGATTCATCTGGAGATCAAAGACGGGGTTATCTTAAAAGCTGAACCTGTGGAAACAATCGGCTATGTCGCCGTGCCGTTTGCCAGGTGGTGGGAAAATGTGAGCTATGCCTGAGCGACGATGACATTCTTCCGGTCGGAAGAACATCTACGAAACTGGGCACAGTTCAAAACAGGTACGGAGGAGGGCATCTTCGCCCTGCCTGATTTAATGAAGTTATTTTCCGGACAAATGTTCCGGCGCCGGCTGGACCGGGATTATTTTTCGCATATGCGCGAATATGCAGCCGAGTGGTTGACATTACTTCAGGAGATTGGAAAGACCGGCCCGTTCTGGTCGCTAAAAAAATCATGAGTCATGTCCGGGCCCGTTAATGTTGCAATGCGTCCCTTGATTGGAAAGGAGTGTTTTTAGATGTCTGAGTTGTTCGATATAAATACGCGGCTGGAGGAAGTAAACGCCCGCAAATGGAATTTGGCGGATATTGAGGCGCGCTTTGCTCATCTGGTGCAAAACGGCACCGCCGGCAAAACCTGTGATCCGGCTCGAATGAAACGAGACAAGTCCGCGGTCGTCGAGCGTGTCCGGCTGAGGGCGGAGGAATATTGCTATTTGACGAGAAATTGCGCCAAAGGGTCTGCCACAGCCCTGTTTGAGGAATTCGGCCTGGGGAACATGGAAATAGTGAGAGGGCTGGCCGCGGCCCCGGGCATCGCCATGTCCGGAGGAATTTGCGGGCCGGTCACAGGGGGGCTTCTGGCCCTCGGTCTGTATTTTTCGAGCCCCGATATAATGAATCACGACAATCCGGTTGCCTACCTTCAGGCAAGGGTGTTTCTCGACAGGTTTGCGGCGGCGCTGGGCAGCCTGCACTGCCCGGCCATTCAGGAGAGGCTCCTGGGGAAATATTATGACCCGATGGCGAGCCCCGAGAACATGAAGGAGTATTTTGCCAGCAGTGCCCGCAATAACTGTACGGTGGCGCCGGGGATAGGCGCGGCGATAGCAGCGGAAATTATTATCGACAGTATGGAGAGTTGACGTTTCCCCTGGAGAATCACCGTTTCCCTTAGAGGGTGCAGTGATTGACTTGCGCTTGTGATATAGCCCCCGGTTCACCGGGGGCTATGTTTATTGTCTTTCGTGATGTCAGAGAATATGGACCGGCGGATTAAAGATGCGCTTTAAAATGCGGCGATGACAACACCCGCAACGACGGCCAGGTTCATCATAATCGTGGTGATGTCCTTGATTTCTCTCAACCAGGCGATGCGTTCGGCCTTTTCGGGGACGACAATGGTGTCTCCCGGTTCGATGGTGCGTATCTCACCACCGTAGGCGGTCATTTCCCAGCGTGCGCGTGAGGCGCTCCAGCCGATGTAATTGCCGGAAACCCTGCGGGCGCTGCCGTCCACTTTCAGGATATAAACATTGCGCGCGTCGGCGTAGTAAGAGTAGCCCCCCGTCATTTCGATATAATCCTGGTAATCATACTTGTCCGAGTATAAATGGCTGCCCTGCGACATGACGGAACCCATCACGCTGACGGCGTTGTTTTTTTCCGGAACATACAGCGCGTCTCCGTCTTCGAGTTCGAAGTCGAACTCTGAATCTTTGAGTGTTTTTGCGTCAGCCAGGCGTACGGTCATTCTTCCCGTGGCTCTGGTTTGCCTGAGCAGGTCGATGAAACGCCTTTTCTGCTCCAGCTCCACTTTTTTGGCGGCGATTTCTTCAGTAGATAAAGCCACGGACATCTGTTCGGCCCTTGAGGACAGCAGCTCTCTTTCCATACGATCGGTCATTTCTTCCAGACCTTTTTGCTGCATCTGTCTTACCCGCTCGCGTGTGAAATTGGCGCCCCGCAGGTAGGCGTGGGGAGTGAAGCCGCCCGCCCTTTCAATGATGTCGGAGAGCTTCTCGCCTTTGCGGAACGGGTATTTCCCCGGAAAACTGACCTGTCCGCTCAAGGTGATTGTTCTGATTATCTGATAATCGGCGATACGCTTTACCAGCAGGCGATCATTGGGAGAAAGCTTGATGTTATGGATCGGGTCGCCGGCCAGCGCCTTTTTCAAATTGATGTTTCTGTGCACCAGGTTGCCCAGACGGCCGTCAATCACGCCTATGGATGTGATTTCCGCCTCTCCCAGATAAGCTGAGTCCAAAACGTTTCCCGCCTTGAAGACCAAATCGCGCACGGTCATATTTTCGGTGAACTGATAAGTTCCCGGGTTGGTGACGTCGCCTGCGGCGAAAACACTGACTTTGGGGGTTTGTTCCCAGATGGAGTGAATGATGATTCTGTCTTTATCCTGCAGGGTCAGATTGTGCCGGGGATCTTCCGCCATGGCGCGGGCCACGTCAAAATAGGTGGTCCTGTATTCGTTTTTTGCATGCTCGCGGATGATTTCGCCCTTTTCCATGCTGGCCCCGGCGGTGAGTCCGCCCGCTTTTAAGATGGCGTCCTTGACTTTCATGTTGCCTTCAAGGTCAATCTGCCGACTCACCTTCATCCTGTCTTCAAGCCTTTTTAGCCTGGCGATAAGGCCGGTCCTCCCCGCCTTTTCCAGTTCCGCCTGAAGGTAGCGCAGCGCGCCCGGAGTCGGCCTTTTTTCCTGCGCTATTTCGTCTTCTATCTCTTCGATTTTTGCAGCGTAAAGATAGAAACGCTCGTCCTTTTGCAGCTCTTCCCGGATGGAGCCGAGCTCTGCGATAATGCTTTGATTCCTTGCCCTGTTGCGGGCATCTATAAGCAGTGGATCCTGGTTCACATTTATGGAGCTACCGCGGATTTCGCCCTCCACCGTGACAATTGGCGGATCGGCAAATAAGTTGCGGTTGAAAATAAAAACCTGGTCTTTTGGTGACAACTCATAATTTTGTGACTCATCATTTCGTAAAATCAGTTTTCCCAGGTTGAATGGAATTAACACGATGGCTCTATCGGGGGGTGTTTGCCTCTTGATGAGCGCATAGTCAAAATGTGTCGCCGCGAGCAGGTCGTCGGTGCTCTGAACCAGATCGCCGATGCGCATGCCCGGCTTGAAGGCATACTTTCCCGGCCGCTTGACGTTGCCGCTTAAATAAACGGCATTTTCGTCCTTGTCCACGATCGGAAAGATTTTCACCATATCCGCATCCTGAATGACAAAGTCCTTGACCAGACTCAGTGTTTTATCATTGATGTCGATGACGACCTGTTTTTCATTTTTGATGATTCTTTCTACCTGCATCTGCTGTGTGTAGGCGCTGGGGATGATGCCACCGGCGAGCTCTATTAAGTGCCCCAGATCGAATTTGTCACGAAGCTCATAAATGGCCGGTCGTTTGACATTGCCCGCAATTGCCGCCTGCGGGCCGGTAACAGGCACGAAAATGACATCTCCGGCCCTCAGCGTGATATCGCGTGATTTGTCACCTTTTAGGAAAAGATCGTATAAGTCAAAATAAGTGACCACCTTTTCACCGCGGCGGACTTCGATGCGCCGCATCGAGCCGATGGCGGAGGGTCCGCCTGCCATGATGAGCGCGTCGGTGACGGACGACATCGCGCCTATGGTATAAGCCCCCGGTCTTCTCGCATCGCCCAGCACAAATACGGGAATGGAGCGGGTGGAGCCGACGGTGATATCGATATTGGTTCCTGTTATCTGTTCCGCCTTGGCGATGACATGCTGGGACATCTGCTCATAAGTCATACCGGCCACGTAAACAGGGCCGATCTGGGGAATGGTGATTTTGCCGTCACGATCAACGGTCAGGGAATGCTGGGCATTTAAGCGTCCCCACAAGAGGATGTTGATCTGGTCGCCGGCGCCGATCACGTAATTCAGCGGCACAGGCACGTCGGTGCGTGCCGCCCCGGCGGCTGTATGTCTGAAAAATTCATATCCAAAGCGTCTGAGCTGCAGGGAGATGTCCTGATATTTTCCCACTTCACGAGTCCGGTGAAAAAGGGAGTCACTGTCATCGAACTCATCAATGCCGGCTTTGGCGTCTGTGGCGGACTCGACTTTGGGTCTGGTCTCCTCTTTTCGTTTCTCGAGCATTTCTTTGCCCTGTTTGATTTCCGCATCTGTCAACGGCTTGTCTCCCCTTTGCTCGAGCATTTCCCTGCCTTTTTGAATTTCCGCCGGTGTCAAAGTGACGCCGGCTTTTTGCAGCTCGGACTGGACGGCTTCGGCAGAAGGAACTTCCCCCGCCTGCTGGGCGTGAACGATACCGGTATGGGCGGCAAGGAAGATTACCGTAATTATTAATAGTAGCAGATACTTGGAGCTGGTTTTATGAGACATTTTGCCCTCCGGCGGATTGATCCTTTATTTTCCTGAGATATTCTCTGAACAGCACAGTGCAAACTCCGATAAACAGCGAAACGATGAAGGCCAGAACGACCATCTGTGATCTTTTGGGTTTGCTTTTTCTATCGGGAGTCATGGGCGGGTCGATCATCTTGAAGGCAAAGCCTTCATTTACTTCCGCCATCATCATGGCTTCTATTTTTTCCGCAATCAGATTATAAATTTTTTGCTGTACCAGAGCATCGTTAGTTTCCAGGAGTTGCTTCTCGAGATATTCCTTATTGGTTATCGCCATGCGCCTGGCCTCGGAACTCATATGCTCGTTTAAGGTGACAATGTAGTAATCAACGATTTTGGCCGAGATTTCCGGGTCGGGAAAATCCGCCGACACAGTGATGATGTCTTCCTTTATGTTATGGTTGATCTTCACAATGCGGTCCAGAGCCCGGATTCCATCCCAGACATCGGGAACTCCCGGCTCTTTTTTGGGTGCTTTTGGGTCAGCCGGCCTCAATTTGGCAAGCAGCGCAAGAGGGTTCAGGCTGACACCCGGTTTTTTCCAGGTTTTATTATCCTGGTCCCACCGTTTCGAAAAAAGTATGGGAAGAAGCTGGTAGCGTTCAATCATCTCTTTTTTTAAAACATTTGACTTGAGCAGGTTTGCTATTTCCACCGACGACGAAGGAGTGGGCATGGCGATACCCACCATGCTGGCCAGCCCCCCGTATTGTGATGTCAGTGACGACAGACGGGAACCGGACCGGTCAGGCATCACCGGCTTGATCACGGCCTGTGCCGTATAGATATTGGTCATCAGCAGAGATGCGATAATTGTGGCGAGCGTAATGAGGGCGACGATCCAGATGATGAGTTTCTTCCCCTTCCAGATTGTGCGCGCCAGTTCCAGAAGATCTATTTCGTCTTCCGGTTCATACATGATGACGGGAGGTTCAGCTTTTTTTTCTTCGCTCATGTCCACCTTTCAAAGCGCCCGAGCACCAGTGCTGCATGGTAAATAATTTGAAAACTTTCAGATTCCTGTCATGAGCGCCTGTGTTGTTTTTTCGCGTCTGCATAGCACGAAGGGGGCAGGGATTCAACTCAAATCAGCTTGTTATGCGGCCGTAATAATCGCGCGGCAGGCTTTCCGCCTTAAAAAAACAGGGCCGCCTCCATACCGACATAGTGATTTTTCTGTCTTAGGTCCGGAACATTGCCGGCATTTTTTATTTCTTCGTAGGCATATTTCAGCGTGAGGCTTGAGTGGGGGTTGAACCGGTAGCCTATCTCCGATAAGAACTGATTTTTGATCTGAGTGGCGGGCCTCATCTTGATGCCGCTCCTTTCCCGGTCAAAGGCGAGCTTGTAAAGCACGTTGTTGATGCTGTGCGACCACTCTATGAATATATCGTCGGCATCGCCCCCCACATGGTGGCCGAACACCCGCCCGTCGAAACGCATCGGATGCAGATGATGGCTGTACCAGGCATCCGGCACACTCCGCGGACATATCCTTGCGTATTCCCCGCGCAGGACCGCACCGTCGAGCGTGAAGGGTTTGAACAGTGCCAGCCCCAGAATATAGGCGCGCCGGTCAGGTGGAATACCGCTGTCTTCTCCTCCCCATTCGGCGGTGAATTTCAACCCGTCCACGACAAAGAGATATTTTTTGAGCCGCGGGATGGTGAGCGCCATGTCCGCGGCAAACTGCTGATTGACTTCGTCACTATTTTCGCTCGGGTGGGCATAGATGATCTTAAACAGATGGTCGGGCTTCATGTGCTTTTTGTCGCGATAGCCGGGTCCGCCGAACATGGCAAGCTGTGACGCCCCGACTTCCAGTATCGGCAGCGGCTTGAGGCCCAGACGCACGCCATACAAAAAGGGGTTGGCTCTTTCATGTCTTTCGCGATCGTCATTTAATTGCGAAAAGATGATGTTAAACTGGACAGGGCCCAGATAGGAGAAAAACCACGGCAGGAGAACCGGTTCAGGGTTGGAGATCTTGATCATGTCAAACGGCCTGGCATTGTTGGACATCAAAAGTGAGCCGTGATAGCTTGGCCCCCACCACAGAGAGTCCCTGCCGGCCTGAATTTCAAGGTTGAAGGCGGTGAACTTGGCATAGCCCTTATGCAATCTGAGTTCCGTGCGGGAGCTGTGATTGTCGAAGGTTCTGTATTCATTGAAGACAAAAGCCGGCTCGACGAAAAAGGAAAAGTATCGTCCCGCCCGTGCATGCGATTGAAACTTCACAAGGGCGTTGTGGCCGCGTATTTCGGGAAGGCCTTCTCTGTTAAAGGTTGAAAAGGGGCCGTCCAGATAACTGTAAGAGATGGAAACGGATTCGGCCGGTTTCAGAAAAGTGCCGGAGGCACTGTGGGGGGAGCGGGCCTCTGCGATTTCCGCCTCAAACAGTTTTGCGTATCTGTTTTGGATATCGCGGCAGGCAGCCGATGGTTCATCCATCAGGGCGCACCGGTGTAGTGCCGCTGCAAGCTGTTTGCCTATTTCTCCTCTGGTGAAAGGCCTGATAGAATGCAGATTGCTGGTGATCAGGCCTTCGGCCGCCCATAATTCCATGTCACGGTATAAATCCCGCTCCAGTGAAACATTGGTGGAGGACATGGCATGAACATAAGGCGGGACGAAAAAAGAAACCAGCATAATTGTTGTGATGATAAATGCCGCACTCAGAACTGATTTATTTCTGGTCATGTTTCAATCTTGTCCTATCGCTCGATGTTTTGGTGGCGCTAATTGCATGCGTAACATTACGTTTAAAATCAATCAGCTTTGTACATGGAGTTGCAACCTTTGCATCATTGCCTTTGTGGCCTCCAGCACCTGCCGGGGTGTTATATCTTTCATGCATTGACGGGTGGGACATTTTCTCAACAGACAGGGGCTGCATGCCAGGTTGCTGGTGATGACCGTATGTCCTTTTCCGTAGGGGCCGGTTCTGGCCGGGTTCGTCGGCCCGAAAAGGGCCACAACCGGTGTGCCGACAGCCGCCGCCAGATGCATCGGACCGGAATCGGTGGTAATGACAAGCGCCGCGCTTTGATATATTTGCGCAAGTTGTGGCAATGTTGTTCGTCCTGCCAGATCAACTGGGTCTGTCTGCATGGCTTTGACGATATCCCGGGCGTCTTCATGTTTGCCTCCGGTAAAAACCACATCCAGTTTCAATTCTTTTTTGATTGAATCGGCGAGAATCGCGAATTTTTCATTGTCCCATAATTTGGTTTCCCAGTAGGCAATCGGGTTGATAGCAATAAATCTCTTTTCAGACAACTGATATTTGGCCAAAAGTGACAAGGCCTGTTTTTTTGCCTCCTCCGTCAGGGGCAAAATGAATTTCACTTCGCTGACTTGGGCGCCCAGGTACCGTAAAAAGTCCAGGTAGCGGTCCACCGCGTGTTTGTTCATGTCCTCGGGTATTCTTTCGTTGTAGAACAGGCGGGTGAGTTCCTGCCACGAATCATAACCCAATTTTCTTTTGCTCCGGCTCAAAAAAACGATCGCGGCGCTTTTGAACAGACCGTGGAAATCAATTACCAGCTCATAGCGGCGGGAGCGCAGCCTGCCGATGAAGCCGCGCGCCTCTTTAAGAACCTCTCCGATTTGTCCGCCCTTTAGGAGTTTTATCCAGCTTTTCCGCCGAAAGACAATGACCTCGTCGAGCAAAGGATTGCCGAGGACAAGGCCGGAGGCCGCCTCTTCCACCACCCAGGTGATATGAGCCTCCGGGTAGAGCTCGCGCAGCGCCGCCACAGAGGGAAGGGTGTGGATGACGTCGCCGATGGCGCTCAATTTCACGATTAAAATATTCACCGGCGATCCTTCATGATCCAACGCACCGCTTCGAGTATGTCCGATGCGATATGATCGGGCCGATTATCCTGTGTTTCAGTTTCATGGTCTTTACCGCCTGATGAATGCCTCCCGTAGCCGGTCAAAACCAGTACGCCTTTGGCGCCGGCACGGTGTGCGGCTTCTATATCCGGATAATTGTCACCGATCATGTACGAGCGGGTAAGATCAATGTCGAGCTCGTCGGCTGCCTGATAAAGCATGCCCGGTTGCGGCTTGCGGCAGCTGCATATTTTTTTATAGGGTTCCTCCCCTTCAGTCGGATGATGAGGGCAGAAATAAAAGCGGTCTATAAAAGCGCCCTGCTCGCCCAGGAGGACCTCTATCTTTTTGTTTATTTCACGGACATTCTCCTCGGTGAAAAAACCTCTGGCCACACCGGACTGGTTACTGATGACGATAGCCTTCATGCCGCTTTTGTTGATCAGGCGGACAGCCTCAAAAGCGGCGGGGATGATGCGAAGTCTCTCCGGCTGGCCCAGATAGCCGACCTCTTCGTTTATGGTGCCGTCACGATCCAGAAAAATTGCCGTGTTTTTCTTCATGTGCCTCGATCCTTTGCCAGCAGGCGGTGCGCCGCTTCATAAACGTCATCCGCCGTAATCGAGGTCATGCAGCGAAAATCGGTCGGGCAGGTTTTCTTCAGGCACGGGCTGCACTCCACCGGTTTTCGTACCAGGACTGTTTTGCCCCCCGGCGGAGAAGTTGTCACGGGATTGGTGGAGCCGAAGATCGCGACCGTGGGAATATTGAGGGCGCCCGCCACATGCATGAGCCCCGAGTCGTTGCTGATAAAGACGCGACAGCGTGAAATGAGATAGGTTGTTTCACGCAGGCTGGAAATGCCCGCCAGGTTGACCACGGCGGAGTTGGCGTACTTTTGCACACTATCGGTTGTTTCCCGGTCATCTTTTGAGCCGAACAGAATTGCCCGCGCACCCAGGTCGGCACAGAGGCGGTCCGCCACTGCGGCAAACCTTTCCGGAAGCCATCTTTTGGCAGGGCCGTATGCCGCCCCCGGGGCAAGCCCGACAAAGTGAGTGTCTTCGCCGGGCAGGTATTTGGCAATAGCCTCGTGTGCCGCCGCCGGTGAGATGAATGTTTCCAGGTGCATTGCACGGTCGACGGGTGCGCATCCCAGCGCCTTTACCATTTCCAGATAATAGTCTATCTGATGCACCTTGCGGATTTCGTCTGTGCGTACCACCGGATGGGTCAGGAGAAATCCCCGTCCGTCGGTGTTGTAACCGCCGCGGACGCGAATGCCTGCCGCCGCAGCCATGATCGCCGCTTCTATCGCGTTTTGTAAAAGCACGGCCGCGTCAAACTTTTTCTTTCTCAATGCGTTTGCCAGACGGAAAACACCAAGCGGATTATCGAATTTACCCTCGTATGGAATGATTTCGTCCGCCCGGGAAAACAGGCGGTATATTTCAGTTACCGGTCGCTTGGCCAGTATGGCCAGATGAGCCTGCGGATAGGCGGCACGCACGGAAGAAACGGCCGGCAGTGTCATCACAGCGTCACCGATCCAGTTTGTGCCGCGGATCAATATTTTTTTGAGGCCGGTTTTGGGCAGTTTCTTCTTCGCTTTTAAAATCAAAGACCACCTCCCGTGTTTTGCACGGAACTTCTCTTTTGCGAGATGCTCTGATCGGCGGATGAGCGCCTGCGGGCCTGCACAGGTCTTGTCTTCCAGCGCCGATGGAGCCACAGCCATTGTCCCGGGTATTTTCTGACCTGGTCTTCGATAATTTTATTGTAATTTTGTGTGTTGGTAAGCAGGTCCTCATCACGGTTACCGGTTTTGACGGTCGGGAGAGCCGGCCCGATTTCAGTCAGATATGTCCCGTTTTCCGTGCGGGTGGTAAAGATCGGCAAGACTGTCGCCCCCGTATGCATCGCCATCAGCGCGATACCGGTTGTAGCGCAGGCGGGCCTGCCGAAAAAGTCGATAAAGACTCCTTCTCTGGCCGCAACATTCTGGTCGATGAGCAGGATGACCGCTTCTCCTTTTCTCAGCAGAGGCAAAACCATACGCATGGCATTGGCTTTATGCAGGTTGCCGATGCCCAGCGGAGAGCGCAGGGAGGTGCTGAAGTGCTCCAGAAAGGCACTGTCGAGACGACGGGCCATGAAGTGCGGAGGCTTGGAAAGGACGGCCAGTGCGGCGTTACCGAATTCCCAGTTTCCGTAATGAGCGGTAAAAAGGAGAATGCCTTGGCCTTCACGGAGGGCCTTTTCGTAATGCTCCAGCCCTTTCACCCTGACATGACGGTGAAGGTTATTTTTGTTGAAGCGTGTAATCGAGGGAAACTCGACAAAGGTCAGGGTAAAACTTAAGTATGTTTCTTTTATGATCTTCAGAAGCTCGCCGGTTGGTTTATCGGGAAATGCCCTGGTCAGATTGTGCAGAGCTATGATCTTGTGCGTATGCATAAGATAGTATCCGGCCCGTGCCACGCAAAAGGCGAAGAAGAGCTTGAGTGGCCTTGGCGCGATGCGCTCCAGAGCCCTGATTAATATTATGGCAACTTTCAACTTCTACCTCTGTTTCTGAATACCGCTTTTTAGATCCATGGTGACTATGTTTTTATTTTTCCCTCCAGCCGACCGACGATAAAATCTTCAAAGGCAGTGGCAGCAGGCATGATTTGCATCTCAATGCGTACATAGGCGATCAGTTTGTAAAAATCAGGCCAGGCGGCCAGGCGCACTGCATCTTTTTCCGTCGTCAAGCAGAAGTCCGCTCCGAGAGGGCAGAAACTGTCCTCCAGGAACTTAAGATCGGACCGATTGTAGGGGTGGTGGTCGGGAAAATCAATAAACGATAATATATCCGCACCCGCCTCCTGCAACACTCTCCTGAATGATTCCGGCCGGGCGATGCCCGAAAAGGCACAGACTTTTTTCCCCGCAAGCGCTCCGGGCGCAAGGTGTTCGTTTTTCGACGGGATGACGATTTCCCGAAGCCTGTGCACGGCACGAAAAACAGGAATGCCACCAGAGGCCAGCCGCTCAATCTCGGGGTGCAATGTACGGCTCTGCTCGTCGCGCGTCAGCATGAGGCAATCCGCACGCCTCAAGCCTGACAGCGGTTCGCGAAGCCCTCCCCGCGGCAAAAGGTGCCCGTTCCCGAAAGGCCGCTGCGCGTCGAGCAAAACGATGTTTATATCACGCCGGATTTGTCTGTGCTGGAAGGCATCGTCACAGATCAGCACCTGCGCCCCGAAGCGTTCAATGGCTGCCTGTCCGGTCAGGCTTCGTCGGGCACCGGTGAGAACCGGCACGCCCGGAAGCGTCCGGGCGATTAAAAGAGGCTCGTCGCCCGCCTGTTTAGCATCAAGGAAAATGGTTCGCCCGTCGGAGACTATATTGACTGGTTGCGGGTTTTTTCCTCCATAGCCCCGGCTCAGCACTGCCGGCCGGTAGCCGAGTCGCCCGAGCATCTGCGCCAGATAAATCACGCAGGGTGTCTTGCCCGTTCCGCCGACTGTGATATTGCCGATGCTGATCACCGGACGGGCAAGTTTTGCGGATTTCAAAATCTGGCCGTCATAAAGGCGGTTGCGCTGCGAGACGATCAGGCGATAAGGTAAAGAGGCGAGATAAAGTATCGCTCCGGTCGGGCTAAAACGGCGAATTGCTTCATCGTCATTCCAGATCCTTTGCCATGGAATCATTGCCGCTCCCTTCATCTTTAAATTGCAGATTATAGAGCCTGAAATATTCGCCCTTCCTGGCCATCAACGTGTCGTGGTCCCCTTCTTCCACGATTTCTCCGTTCACCAGGGCGATAATACGGTCGGCGTTACGGATGGTGGAGAGGCGATGTGCGATGACGAGTGTGGTCCTGCCTTTCATGAGGTTATCCAGAGCGCCCTGAACTTCGATTTCAGCTTCGGTGTCCAAAGAGGAAGTGGCTTCATCAAGAATTAAAATCGGCGCGTCTTTAAGCAGGGCGCGCGCAATGGAGATGCGCTGCTTCTCGCCACCGGATAGTTTTGTCCCGAGCTCGCCGATGTTAGAGTCATAACCTTTGGCGAGCTTCATGATGAAGTTGTGAGCATTGGCCGCTTTGGCCGCACTGATGATTTCTTCATCCGTTCTTTTGATGTCACCGTAGGCGATGTTGTTTTTCACCGTGTCGTTAAACAGGATGGTCTGCTGGGTGACCATCGCAATCTGGGTGCGCAGCGACCGGACGGTAACATCACGGATGTCATGCCCGTCAATGAGAATGCGCCCCCGGGACACATCGTAAAAACGGGGGATCAGGTTGACCAGTGATGTCTTCCCTCCTCCGCTCATGCCGACAAACGCCACCACCTCACCTGCCTTGATGGAGAGGTTTATGTTTTTAAGCACCGGCACTGTTTCATAGCTGAAAGTGACATTTTCAATTTCGATGCCCCTGGTCACTTTCGGCAGTTCATACGAGTCGGGCTTGTCGATGATGTCCGGTGTGTGGTCAATAATGCTGAAGATGCGCTCGGCACCGGCAATGCCCTGGTTGATTGTATTGTTGACACCGGTCAGACGCTTGATCGGCTCGTAGAGCATGAGTGAAGCGGCGATGAAGGCGAAGAAAGTGCCGGGTGTCGAATGCCCCTGAACAACGTTGTAGCCGCCGTAGAAAATGATGGCGGCCAGTCCCAAGCCGCCTAACAGTTCCATAAGCGGGCTCGAAATCGCGTTTACGGAAACACCTTTCATGATGAGCTTGTAGATTCTCTCATTTTCGGAAGCGAACCGGTCATATTCATATTTTTCCATACAAAAGGCTTTGACGATGCGTGTTCCGGAAATCGTTTCCTGAAGGAGCGAATTTAGCGACCCCATCGTTACCTGCAAGGAAGTGGTGACTTTGCGGATTTTTCTCCCGAACCATGAAATGGGATAGGCGGAGGCCGGAAGAACCACAATGGCAATGAGCGCCAGCTTCCAGTCAGTGTAAAAAATTACGGCAATCAGTGAAACAAGCATGACCGTGTCTCTGACCAGAGAAGTGATTGCCTCGGAAGAGGCGGTCTGCACGGACATGACATCATTGGTGATCCGCGACATCAGCAGGCCTGTGGGGTGTTCGGCAAAAAAAGCCAGGGACTGCAGCTGTATCTTTTCGTAAAGAGTGTTGCGCAAGTTAGTAACGATGCGCAGGCCGATGGAGCTCATAATGATGCTTTGCGCGTACGTGGCAAGCCCTTTTAAAAGAAAGATGCCGATAATGATGAAAGGAACCCATTTCAAAGTAGAAAGATCTTTACTGATGAATATTTCGTCAATGATGGGTTTGGCAATCAACGGCAGCGCCGACTGCAGCATGCCGGCCAGTATCATACAGGGTACGGCCAGCAGAAAGCGCAGTAAGTATTTTCTGGCCATCAACAACAGTCTTTTGAAGCTTTGCATGTAAGTTCCTATATCATGTCGCAGGCGATTTGTGCGGCTCTTCGGGCCGCCCCCGACTCGCCCAGTTTTTCACGGATGTTTTTAAGTTCTTGGATCATTTTGAGCTTTCTGTCACGATTTAATAAAATTGCCAGAGCCTCCGAGGCGATGCGAGGGCCCGTGGCGTTTAGCTGAATGAGTTCCGGCACGACGGACCTGCCCGCGATGATGTTTGCCAACCCTATGTATTCAGGGTTGATGATCAGTTTCCCGATCAGCGCCGACAGAATCGACATTTTATAAACGATGACCATGGGCACAGCGAGCAGGCCAGCCTCCAGTGTTGCCGTCCCCGAGGTGACAATTGCCAGGTCACAGGCGGTCAAAACGTCATAGGTACGCCCTGAAATTATTTTTGCATCAATGCCTCCCGCCGAGATAGCGCCGGAAACACTTTCCAGTTTGAGCGTGTCGGCTAGCGGAACAATGTATTGTGCCCCTGGTATCCGGGCGGATATTATCCGGGCCGCTTTTATCATCTCGGGAAGCATGCGCCTCACTTCGGCGCTTCGGCTGCCGGGCAGAAGACCTATGGTCGTCTGCGTTTCGGAAAGACCGAACTCGCGTCTTGCCTCCGAAGGTGTAAATGACGACTTTACCTTGTCCACCAACGGGTGGCCTACATATTGTGCCCGAAAACCGTAGCTTGCGTAAAAATCCACTTCAAACGGCAGGATCACAGCCATTCTGTCCACCAGTTTTTTAATTTGTTTTACCCGTCCCTTCCGCCACGCCCATACCTGCGGGCTGATGTAGTAAAAAACAGGAATGCCTCTCTTTTTGGCCGCTTTGGCGACGATATTCAGATTAAAATCCGGAAAATCAATCAATACCATCAATAATGGTTTAAGACGGTCCATTGATTTTTTTATGCCGGAAATTATTTCAATGAAAGTTCCCAGCTTGGCGAGAGCTTCCGTGACCCCGACCACACCTATGTCCGAAGCGTCGGCCAGAAGCTGAACACCTGCCTGTTTCATCTTCGTTCCGCCGATGCCGTGAAACTCCAAAGTCGGATTGATACCCAGCATTTCCCTCACCAACAGTGACCCGTGCAGGTCCCCGGAGGCCTCGCCGGCGACAATCATGACCTTTGTCGGACAGCCGTCGCTTTTTCGCGTGTCTGTTTCTTTACAGGGCATGGATAATCACATCGGCGATTTGCCGGATCTCATCCTCCGTCAGCTCCGGGAACATCGGCAGCGACAGGACCCGGTCACAGCAGTTCTCTGTAACAGGCAGACTCTCCTGAGGGCCGTACATTTTCACAAAGACCTCCTGCCGGTGCAGGGGGACGGGATAGTAAACAGCCGAGGCTATGCCGGCCCGGGCAAGCGCTTCGGCAACCGCCTGGCGGTTTTGCAGGCGCAATGTAAACTGGTGATAGACATGCCGGCAGCCGGGACTTTCCGAGGGCAGAACAATTCCATGTCCGGCCAGTGCCCGGCAATAGGCGGAAGCGTTGGCCCGTCGCGCATCATTGGCGTTTTCTATTTCTGCCAGCTTGACACGTAGGATGGCCGCCTGAATTTCATCGAGCCTGCTGTTGTAGCCGACCTCGGAATGATAATAGCGCACGGCGCTGCCGTGGTTACGCAGCATTTTTATTTTGTCGGCGATAGCCTCATCGGCTGTGATCACCATGCCTCCATCGCCGTAGCAGCCCAGGTTTTTACTCGGAAAAAAGCTGAAGCAGCCTATGTCGCCGAATGTGCCGGCTGTTTTTCCCTGATATCGGGCACCAAAGGCCTGGGCGCAGTCCTCAATCACTTTCAGATTATGTTCTCGAGCGATATCCATAATCGGATCCATGTCGGCTGGATGACCAAACAAATGCACCGGAATGATGGCTTTTGTTTTTGGCGTGATTTTAGCCGCAATATTTTGCGGATCGATATTGAAACTGTCCGGACAGATATCGACAAAAACGGCTTTGGCGCCCAACTGCGCCGCCACTTCGGCGGTGGCAATAAAAGTAAAAGGAGTGGTGATAATTTCATCACCTGCGCCGACATTGCAGGCGCGCAGCGCCAGCAGCAGGGCGTCCGTCCCGTTGGCACAACCTATCGCGAAGGGAAGACTGTGATAGGCGGCAACCTCTTTTTCCAGGGCCACGACATTGGGCCCCAGGATAAATTGCGTCTGTTCCAGGACGCTTTCCAGTGCCTGATCGATTTTTGTTTTCAGTCGGCCATACTGCCTTTTTAAGTCAACCATCGGAATCATCATTGAAAGTCCTCTTCTGTTTTCATTTTTTGAAGTATTTCCACGGCAAGCGCCAGTGATGAACGGCCGTCCTCACCGGACACGACGGGTCTGGTGCGTGTCTGCACCGCGTTGATGAAGGAGCGTATTTCTTCTTCGAGCGGGTCGTGGCTTCCCACCTCGATGCTGTCTTGCACAATCTGTCCCTTGCCGTCGGGGCCGATAATTTTTTTAAAAGAGATTATTTCACGTTTGCGCGTGTCCAACGCGTGATACCCTTCCGGTCCGAAAAAGCGGAGCTTCTGCATGGTTTTGGCGCTGATACGGCTGGCTGTCAGATTAGCTATGCAGCCGCCGGCAAAGGTCAGCCGGACGTTGGAGATATCGATTTTACCGGACAGTACGGGCAGGCCGACCGCTTCGACATTGGTCACAGGCGAGCGGACAAACTTCAAAATGAGATCCAGGTCATGAATCATCAGATCGAGAATCACATCCACGTCCGTACCACGCTCAAAAAAAGGATGCAGGCGGTGCACTTCAATGAACATGGGACGGGTAATGATTTTTTCCAATGCCATCACGGCCGGATTGAAGCGCTCGACGAAGCCGACCTGAAAAACCGTGCTGTTTTTCCGCGCCAGCTGAAGCAGGTCGTCGGCCTCTTCGAGTGTGGCACAAAGCGGTTTTTCAATGAGAACATCAATCCCGGCGGCGAGAAAATCCCGCGCCACCTGATGATGATAGCCGGTCGGAACAGCAATGCTTACCGCATCAACCCGGCCCAGCATTTGTTTATAGTCGGTGAGTGCCTCGCAGCTATACATGGTGGCTGCGCGGCCGGCTCTGTCCGCCTCGGTGTCGGCCACGGCTGTGATTTTACAATCGCTTATTTTGGCATACTTCTGCAGATGATAATTTCCCAGATGGCCGATGCCGACCACCCCCACGCGGATATGTTTTTCATTGGCCATCATTTCCACCCTAGCGGCAGATACTGCGTTTTGATTTATGAATGAAGTCGATAAAGTGTCGCACTTCCGGGCAATCCTCCACTTCCGCGGCCGCCTTTTCCAGCGCCTCTTCCAGAAGAAGATCGGAGCGGAAAATTATCCGATAGGCGTGCTTGATGGCGACAATCGTTGCTTCCGAGAAACCGCGCCTCTGCAGCCCGATAACATTGAGGCCGAAAAGCGTCGCCCGGTTGCCGTTGGCTATGGTATAGGGGGGTATATCTTTGTTGACTCCGGAAGCCCCGCCCACCATCGCGTGGGCGCCGACACGGCAGAATTGATGAATGCCGGACAGTCCGCTGACAAATGCATATTCTTCAAGATGAACGTGGCCGGCCAGCGTGGAGGCGTTGGCCATAATGACATTGTTCTCTAAAATGCAGTTGTGCGCGACATGGCAATAGGCCATGATCATATTACGGTCACCGATGATCGTAAGACCGCGGTCGGCGGTGGTGCCGCGATGAATGCTTACATATTCCCGGATCATGTTGAAATTGCCGATGACCAGCCCGGTTTTTTCTCCGGCGAATTTAATGTCCTGGGGTGGGGCGCCCAGGGAGCAGAACTGCGAAATCTGGCAGCCCTCACCTATTTGCGTATAGCGGTCGATGACCGTGTGCGGACCGATGACCGTGTTTTTGCCGATTTTTACGTCAGGCCCGATAATGGTGTAGGGGCCTATTTCCACGCCTTCATCCAGTTGGGCATCTGGCGCCACAATGGCGGTCGGATGAATATTCATATTTACTCTTTTCCTGTTTTGTTTATTTTTTCTTCGAGTTCTTCCACCTGCTTGATAAGACGAAGCAGTTTTGCACGCATATCCGGCAGCCTGATTTTAGCCGCCTCCACACGCATCCATTCCTTAATGGGGAGCGGCGGAATGCCGCCGCCGGTGAAACCTTCCGGAATGTTTTTATGGATCCCGGAGGAGGCAGCGATCACGGCGCCATCCCCGATAGTGATGTGACCGACGATACCCACCTGCCCGCCGATCATCACGCTTCTGCCGATTTTGGTGGAGCCGGAAATGCCTGTCTGGGCGGCAATGGCCGATTTCTCACCGATAACGACATTGTGAGCGATCTGCACGAGATTATCGGTTTTAACATTGCGCTGAATCCATGTTTTCCCCATGGTGGCGCGGTCCACCGTCGTGTTGGCGCCCAGCTCCACGTCATCGTCTATCTGCACGATGCCGACTTGCGGGATTTTGGTGTTCGTCTCGCCGGGGCCGGCAAAACCGAACCCGTCTGCGCCGATGACGACACCGGAGTGCAAAATAACCCTTTTACCGATGATTGAGCCTGCATAGACGCTCACGTTGGCATATAAAATTGAGTCCTCACCAATTACAACGTCTTTACCTATAAACACGCCCGGATAAATCACCGCTCCTTTTTCAATTCTGGCTCTGCGACTGATGAAGGCACGCGGGTGGATAGTGGCCTCCGGCGAAACAAAAGCCCCCTCTTCAATGTATGCGTCCGGGCTGATGCCGGGTGCGCCGTGGTCGATCGGGTAAAACAGAGCCAGCAGTTTCCCGAAAGCAAGATACGGGTCATCGGCGATGATCAGATTTTTGCCGGGCTCGACCGTTCCGGGCGGTACGATAACCGCCGCCGCGCGGGTAGTGGCAAGCATTTTCAGATACTTTGCCTGTGCGATAAACGTCAGATCATGCTCGCCCGCCTCTTCTACAGGCTTCAGGTCCCTGATGATTACCGTTTCATCACCTGCCACGGTAGCGCCGATGAGGTCGGCTATTTCCCCGATGCTTTTTTCCATTTGCCGCCGTTTGTGCTACTTAATTGTTTTATTGTATTCTTCAATGACTTTGTTTGTGATATCGAGCTCCTTGTCATAGTACAGCGCCTGCATCATATCAATGATGGCCGAGTACTTCTCTTTCTCACCGATTGCGCGCACGACTTTAGCGATTTCCGAAATCATTTTGGCGCCGTACTCCTGATCGCGCTTTTGCAATTCTTTGTTGGTGTCATCAACGAGGTTCTGGTAGTCGCGCAACTTTCTCTGATAGGCTATTTCCTTGTCGCTGCGGGCGGCGGGCGTCATGAGAGCTCCCTGTTTTTCAAGCTCATCTTTCATTTTTTTTAGCTCATTTTCCATGGCGTTGACGGCCGGCTTCTTTTTGTCCACAAAAGCCTTCATTTCTTCCGCTGCTTTTTTACCGGCTTTTGAATTTTCCATAACCTGTTTAAGGTTGATAAAACCGATTTTGTCAGCGGCAAAAGACGTGCTGGTCCAGATAAAAAGCAGGAGTACGAGTCCTGCAAACAGGTAAATATTTTTCCTCATTATTTATTTCCTCCCTTTATTTGGTCTATATGTGTGCGACACCGGCTGTTACATGAACATGCCGATGGTGAATTCCCACCGGCCGACTCCTTCGTTATCCCGGCGGTCCAGAACATAGCCGTATTCCAGCCGGAGCGGACCGATCGGCGATTGCCAGCGGATACCAGTTCCCACGGTATGTCTCAGATCATCCGGGCGGTAGTGCCCGTTCCAGGTGTTGCCTGTATCATAAAAAACAACACCTTTCATCCCCGCGTCCTTGATCAGTGGAAAAACAATTTCCAACGAGCCGGTAAGCATGCTTGTACCACCCATGACGTCACTGGTGCCGACCGGGTTTTTGACGATCTCGTATCCCTCAAAAACACCTGTGCTCGAATATTTCCTTCTCAAAACCAGCTCGTCTTCCGGCCCGATATAACGCAGGCCGCGCAGCGAGTTTATTCCGCCTAAAACGTATCGTTCATAAATAGGGAGCCTCTCTCCTCTGTTGCTTTGCAGATAGCCGATGCGGCCTTTGGCGCCGAAAACAATTTCACCGTAGATGGTATAGTACCAGGCGGCGGAACCTGCATATCTTGTGAACTGGCTGTCTCCCCCGAAGGGGATGCCCGCATGCTGAACAGAAACACTGGTTTTCGACCCTTTTGACGGGAATAACATGTCGTTTGTCGTATCGCGCACCAGTGTAGCCGTCACAGAACTGGTGACCCTCTGGCCCTCCTCCTGTCTTATATATTCCGAGATCAGGTAATCGTTCCTGATTCTGATATTATCAATACTCAGCCGGTAACCGAGATAGCCGGAGACTCTTTCAAACAGATGGTGTCCCAGAGTCAGGCCGCCGCCTGCCGTATCGAGTTTATAGTTATCGTATTCCTTGTCATACTTCCAAAGATCCGCCTTGCACCACAGGGGCATATCAAACAGCCACGGCTCGGTGAAGGAAAGCTCATAGTTGTTGGTTTTTGACCCCAGAGACGCCTTCAGGCTCAATTCCTGGCCATAGCCCAGGAAGTTCTGCTGGGAAATCTGTGCCATGATCACTGCCTGGTCGACGGCACTGTAGCCGGCGCCGATCATGAACATGCCGGTGTTTTTTTCCTTGACGCGGATATTCAGATCCACCGTGTCGCCCTGGGCCTTCTCCGTCTGGATGTCCACCTCTTCAAAATAGTTCAGATAGTTCAATCCCTCATAGCTGGCCTTGAGCTTGCTGGAGGAATAGAGGTCTCCTTCGGCGAGCAGCAATTTCCGGCGGATCACTTTGTCACGGGTGATGGTATTTCCGCTGATGCCGATCCGGGCGATGTGGATGAGATTGCCTTTTTCCAGACGAAAGTCGACATCGAGCGACTGTTCCTTTTCATGAGAGGAAATGTTCGGGGTGACATCCGCCTGAGCGTACCCTTCGTCGTTGGCGGCAGTTGTGATGGCTTCCATGTCCTTGAGGATCATTTCCCGGCTGTAGTAGTTTCCTGTCTTTGTTTTTAAATCGGCCAGGAGCTCCTCGCGGGGCTTAAGGAGGGCGTCGCCGGTAATCCCGACTTTGCCGAACTTGAAGCGCCTCCCCTCCCTTACTGCGATTTTGATATAAATGCCTTTGGCATCCCGCTCGATGACCGGCTCGCCGATCTGGGCGTTGACAAAACCGTTATTGTAATAAAAGGATGTGAGTTTTTGCACATCCTGTCTGAGTTGCGCCGGTTGGAGAATGCCAGTATCAGTAATAAAACCAAAAAGTGTCCGTTCGGTGGTGGACATCATATTGACCAGTTCTTTATTGGTAAAAGCCTCGTTGCCTTCAAAAGTGATCGAACGGATGTAAATCCTCTCATTTTCTTTGATGTCCAGAATAACGACAAAATCTTTCGTCCCGTCCTGCTCAAGACGATGGGTGATTTCGGCGTTGTAGTAGCCTTTGGTTTCGTACAGTTCCCTGATTTTTTGTATATCTTCCTTGATTTTATCCTGATTTACGCTCTGGCGGACCTTAACCGACATGACGCCGGTGATATCATCTTTATCCAGTTTTTTGTTGCCGATGATTCTTATTTCGGAAATGAGCCCCTTTTCCGTTACTGTGAAGGTGAGAATTTTCCCCTGTACCTCCACCGTGATGTCCGCCCGGACGTCCGTGAAAAAACCCATTTTGAAAATCGCTTTAATATCGGCCGAGACATCTTCATCGTTGAGTATTGCGCCGGGCTTGCTACGCAGCTTCTGTCTGATGGCGTCCGCGCCGATTTTGCGGTTGCCGGCAATATCGATACGAAAAATTTTATCCGCCAGGCCCAGTCTCTCCTGTATGGACACGGCAAGCCGTGACGCGAGTCCCTCTGTGCCCGCCTCATCCCGTTCCTGAATGGACACGACGGGCAGAGTAGTTCCCGCGGCTGTATCAATAATGCGTATATCGACATTCAGAGTTTCGCCGAACTTTGTGACACTGCCGGTGATGACATAGTCAATCCCCAGCCGTCCGGCGGCGGCAGCGGCCCTGCCGGAATCCAGCGCGGCAGCCTGCACCAGTTCTTCGTCGGGGGCGACGGTTTCAATTTTTTTGTCTTTGCCGAGATGTGCCACAAGTTTTTCGTGCAACGAGGCCCGAATCAGATCCGCTCCGCTGTCGGCATGCACTTCGAACGGCAGAACGCAGATTTTTGCCGCGTTGCGGGCATGACCGTGCGCGGGAAGACAAAGCAGCAAAAAACAAATAAAAAGAAAGCAAAAGAGTTTATTTTCAGTTCTCATATATTTTCCCGTCGCGCAATCCTATCCTTCCGGACATTCTGTCTGCCAGCACTTTATTGTGCGTTACCACAATCAGCGTAATACCTTTTTTCGCGTTTAGATTTAGCAGGGTGTCTTCTATCTTTTTCCCCGTCTCCGTGTCAAGGTTTCCCGTCGGTTCATCGGCAAGCAGTATTTCCGGCTCCATAACGAGAGCGCGGGCGATGGCCACACGCTGCTGTTCCCCGCCGGAGAGTTCTCCCGGTTTGTGCTTGAGCCTCTGGTCTAGGCCCACTTCTTCCAGCACCTGCCGCGCCTTATCCATTGCCTCTTTTTTCTTAAGACCGCCGATGAGCGCAGGCATTACCGTGTTTTCCAGAGCGGAAAACTCCGGCAGGAGGTTGTTAAACTGAAAAACAAAGCCGATCGTCTCATTGCGAAAGGTGGCCAGCTTTTTTTCATTCCATTCAAAGACATTATGTCCGTTGATGGAAAGAGTTCCGGTTGTCGGGTGGTCCAGTGTGCCGAGAATATGGATTAACGTGCTTTTACCCGCGCCGGAAACGCCGACGACAGCCAGGGATTCCCCTTTCTTTATCTCCAGATTAAGGTTGCGGAGCACCTCTATCCGGTTGCCGTCCTTGATAAATGTCTTGGATAAGTTTTCCAGAATGATCATTTGATTTCTCTTATTCGTATCGCAGCGCCTCTGCCGGATCAAGCCGCGAGGCCCTCAGCGCCGGGTAGATGGTGGACAAGAGGCAGATGAGCATCGTGCCTGCGATAATGACAATCACATCAGGGTAATTGACCTTCGAGGGGAGCTCGCTTAAGTAATACACATCTCCGGGCAGGATTTTAAAATTGAAGATTTTTTCTATAAAGGAGGAGACGCTCTGGAGGTTCAGCGCGACCGCCAGTCCGGCGATCGTACCGAAAACGGTTCCCACCGTTCCCACGATCAGTCCCTGGTAAATAAAAATTTTCATGATGCCTTTTGACGTGGCGCCCATGGATTTAAGAATCGCGATGTCCTTGTTTTTCTCCATGACGATCATGATCAGGGCGCTTATTATGTTGAAGGCCGCCACTAAAACAATCAGACTTAGAATGATAAACATGACCCGTTTTTCGAGTTTCAGGGCGGCAAAGAGGTTTTTGTTCATCTGCATCCAGTTTTGCACGAAAAAAGGGAAGCCCAGAGAGCTCTGGATATTGCGCCCTATGGCGTCGGCCCGATAAATGTCTTTGACGACGACATCAATGCCTGAGACGGTATCGCCCATTTCCAGAAATTCCTGGCAGCTTTTTATGGACAAAAAGGCCAGCTTCGCGTCGTATTCGTAGAACCCTGATTCGTAAATACCCGTCACGATGAATTTTTTCATGCGCGGGACCATGCCCATCGGTGTGGAGATACCGCCCGCCGGAGAGATGATGGTAACCGGATCATACACGAAAAGCCCCATGTTCCGGGCCATTTCCTTCCCTATGAGAATGCCCGGGAGGCCTTTGTCCTCGTCGGGCAGTTCCTTTTGTACCTGTGCAGGAATCTGATTGAGGTATTCAATGTTCCCCTCGCGGATTTTTCCCAGATTGAGCACGCCCGGCGCGCTTTTCGTGTCCATGCCGCGGATGATCACGCCGGTGATGCCGCTTTGATTGCGCATCATCGCCTCTGTATAGATGAAGGGAGTCGAGGCGACAACGCCCTGGGTCTGATTAATTTGATTGCGCACCGCCTGGTAATCCTTCATCGGCCCCTGCAGGCCGGTGGTGACCTCAATGTGTGAGCGGATGCCCAGTATCTTGTCACGCAGATCCTGTTCAAAGCCGTTCATAACCGCCAATACGATAATCAGCGTGGCCACACCAAGGAAGATGCCGAAAATGGAGATGAAGGTAATGATCGAAACAAAAACCTGTTTTCGTTTCGCCCTCATATATCGTCTGCTGATGAAAAATTCGTAGGCCATTATATGTCCCGCCGCAATATTACGGCTATCCCTGTTTCGTTCTCAAAAGAGGAAATAAGATGACGTCGCGGATGGAGGCCGAGTCGGTGAAAAGCATGACCAGACGGTCGATACCGATTCCCTCTCCGGCGGTGGGCGGCATGGCGTATTCCAGCACCCGGATGTAGTCTTCATCCATTTCATGGGCCTCGTCATCACCCGCCTCCCGCTCCTTGAGCTGCTGCACGAACCTCTCTCTTTGATCGGCCGGATCGTTGAGCTCGGAAAAAGCATTGGCGATTTCCCGCCCGGAAATATAGAGTTCAAAACGGTCAACCAGCTCCGGATCGGTATCCGACCTTCTCGATAGAGGCGATACGGCAACCGGATAGTCGGTGACAAAAGTGGGTTGAACCAGAGTTTTCTCCACGACCTCGTCAAAAATCGCCATGAGTATTTTTCCAAGTGGATCTTCCTGCTTTATCTTGCAGCCGGTCTTCAGGGCGAAAGCGGTGGCACGGCCGATATCGGTCAGGTCGTCGGGCTCCATACCGGCGATCTGCAACAGTGCGTCTTTTACGGACAGGCGCCGCCACGGCGGTGTCAGATCGATTTCCTGTCCCTGGTAGGTAAAAGTGAGTTTGTTAAAAATATTGCTGGCGATGAAAGTAAACAACTCTTCCGTGAAAGACATCAGGTCCGTGTAGGTGGCATAGCTTAAATAAAACTCCATCATGGTGAATTCCGGGTTGTGAAAGGTGGAGATGCCCTCGTTGCGGAAATTGCGGTTTATTTCATAGACCCTTTCCAGGCCACCGGTGACCAGGCGCTTTAAGTAAAGCTCCGGCGCGATGCGCAGGTAGAAATCCTGGTCCAGGGCGTTGTGGTGGGTTTTGAAGGGGCGCGCGACCGCGCCGCCGGCCTGCTGCTGCATCATGGGCGTTTCCACTTCCAGAAAATCATGACTGTCCATGAATTCGCGGATCAGCTTGATGATCCTGCTGCGCCTGCGAAAAATCTCCCTCACCTGGGGGTTGGAAATTAAGTCAAGGTGGCGCTGCCGGTAGCGGGTCTCTATATCGGTCAGACCGTGCCATTTTTCCGGCAGATTACGTGTCGCTTTGGCGGCAAGCCGGATATTTTCGGCCTCGATGGTCAGTTCACCTGTTTTCGTCGTGAACATTTTTCCCGAAACATAAACAATGTCACCTATGTCCAGCTTTTTGAACAGGGAAAAATCATCCTCGCTCAAGATATTTTTTGCCAGATAGCACTGAATCTGGCCTGTGCGATCCTGAATTTTGATGAAGGCCGCCTTGCCGAAATCGCGCACAGCCATCATACGGCCGGCGACCGAAAATTTTTCCGCAAGCTTTTCCAGATCCCCGGCGGTTGCCTCTCCGAGGCGAGAGATGATTTCGGCGGTGGTATTTTGAGGCTTGATATCGTTGGGATATAAATTTATTCCGGCTGCTTTCAGGGCCGCAATTTTTTCGAGACGAACCCTTAAAAGATCACTATCTTCCATAATTTCTCCATTTTTTATAAAGTCAGATTTCCTATATTTTTTTTGGCCTTTAGTCAAGTCGGATTGTGCCGGTGTTACCGCAGGGAACACGACGGCGCGAAAATTATGTTTGCCTGGAGCCCGAATGTTATGTATGATGAGCGACACTTTATTCACAGGGGGGGAAAATGATAAATAAAGCGATACTGATCGGCAGGCTGGGCAAGGATCCGGAAGTCCGCTACACGCAGGACGGGATGATGGTTACCAGTTTCAATCTGGCCACCGATGAGCAATGGAAGGATAAAAACGGTGAAAGGGTGCAAAGAACAGAGTGGCACCGTATTGTCACTTTCGGCAAGCTCGCCGAAATTTGCGGAAACTACCTGGTAAAGGGAAAACTTATTTTTATCGAAGGCCGGATTCAGACGCGCGCCTGGGAAGATAAGGAAGGCGTGAAACGCTACACGACGGAAATCGTGGCCAATGACATGAAAATGCTCGACTCCAAAGGACAGGGCAGAACCGATGACACAGCCGCGCCCTCCATGCAGCCGGATGCAGACCAGCCGGAGGACGTTCCGTTCTGACCTCCGGGGCTTCGATGATCAATCAATGACAGGAAGACAGGCGCTACTTGTCTTCCTCTTTTTTTGCCGGCTGATTTGTCGAGTCACTCTGGTCAGAGACTGATTTTTTGAAGTTTCTGATGCTTTGTCCGAGGGCGGAGCCGATTTGCGGCAGCTTTCCGACACCGAAGATAATCAAAACAATTACCAGTATGATCAATAACTCAGGAATTCCCAAACTTCCAAACATAAGTACACCTTCCTTCTTGCTTTTACGGCAGGCGCAGGTGAATCACCTGTCCCGGCTTTCCTAAATTTTCTATTTCTTTCCCGTCAAAACTCATCCGGATGCCTCCGGCGTTGCCGATGTCCACGCGGAAACGCTCTGCCTTGCGGCTTACTTTATCTCCGCGCTTGAGTAAGACCTCGGCAGGCTCTTTATCATCACTTTGAATACGAAGCCAGGTTTCTTCTGTAGCTTCAATGGCGAGAAGAAACTCTTTGCCATCTCCGGCATCGGCCGGCATCGCGGCAGGATTTTCGATTTTGCCCGCCGCCGAAGTGGTGGTTACCGGTTCTGCCGCTTGCTGAATCCTCGTTTCTTCAGGCAGTTTCTCCGTCGCGCCCGCCGCCTGCAGATTGTCCGGCTGCACAACTGGACTTTCAGCGGGTAGCACCATCGTCTTTTCCTGTTTTACGGGCGACTTTCCCGATAAATCCCCCGCCGGCCTGTAAGTTACACTTACCAGAAGCGACACGGCAATGAAAATAATAAAAATACTTCCGATCCACAGGATTGTTTTGTGCCTGCCTATGATTTGGGCAAGTGCTCCCGGCTTGGGCACATCGACGATGGCTTGTTCCTGCGCATGGACAGCCCGGTGATACTCTTCATAGCGTGCCAGCACCGGCCCGCTGTCCACGCCCAGCGCTGCAGCATACGTTTTTATGAAATTCCGGGCATACAGGGGCACGGGGAGCAAATGAAAAGCGCCGTTTTCAATTGCCTCCAGATTGACGACACTGATCCGTGTACGCTCGAATAATTCCTTTAGAGTCAGCCCGGAATTTTCCCGCGCCGTTTTCAGATCAGTTGCCGGGACATTTGTGTCAAGTTCTATAGTCATGTGCCTGCCGCAACCGTCGTGGAATAGTGGAAGCATATTTAACACTATTTATTGTCCAGCGCAACTTTTTATGAAGTCGTAATTGAGTCAGGAGTCACTTGTGTGATCGCCCTTACTTTTTGTACTGATTTGTGGTTTAAATCCTTTCACGATTTCAAGGCGGGGGAGTTCTGTATGAAAGAGATTGCCGAATTTGCCGTGTCACTCGCGCGCGACGCAGGAGCACTGCTGGTGGAAAAATTTACCGGTGAAAACCGTGTTTTTTACAAGGGAACAATCGACCTGGTAACGGAGGCGGATAAAATGTCGGAGGATCTGATACTGACACAAATCAGCCGCCGCTACCCCGGGCACGGAATCTTGTCCGAGGAATCAGACGCCAGAAATGAACGGGCGGCGGCCAGGTGGATTATCGACCCGCTGGACGGAACCACCAATTACGCGCACGGTTTTCCTTTTTTTTGCGTGTCGATCGCCTTTGAGCAGGACGGCATCATGGAGGCGGGGGTTATTTACGACCCGCTGAGGGACGAACTTTTTCAGGCCACCCGCGGCGGTGGAGCTTTCCTAAATGGCCGCAGGATTCATGTCTCCGCGGTCGATGAATTGTCCCGTGCTCTTCTGGCCACGGGATTTCCATATGATATCCGCGTCAGCCGCCAAAACAACCTTGATTACTTCAATCGAATGGCCATAAACGCCCAGGCCGTGCGCCGTCCGGGCGCGGCGGCCCTGGACCTGGCGTATCTGGCTGCAGGAAGGATCGACGGCTTCTGGGAGCTGAAACTGAAGCCCTGGGATACTGCTGCGGGCTCACTTCTTGTCCGGGAGGGGGGAGGTGTCATTTCCGATTTACAGGGAGAGGCGTGGAACTTGTACTCAACGGGAATTGTGGCCTCCAACCGCCTGATTCATGAACAAATGATGGAGGTCATAAAAAAAGTAGGAAACGAAATGAGATAAGCAGGGATTTTTATCTTTTTGCTTTCCCGCCTGTATTGAAGAGCCGGTCATGTTCCGATGAGCTTTATTATTACTTTTCTGGTGCGCGGCCCGTCGAATTCACAGAAGAAAACAGATTGCCAGGTGCCTAAAATCAAGCGGCCGTTTTCAATGATCACCATTTCGGAGGCGCCCACCAGTGAAGATTTTACATGGGCGGCCGAATTTCCCTCCGCGTGCCGATAGTTTGCGGCCAGAGGAATGGCGCGGTCTAGCGCCGCCAGAATATCGTGAGGCACATCCGGGTCCGCGTTTTCGTTGATGGTTATGGCGGCGGTGGTGTGGGGGGTGTAAATCAAGGCGATGCCCGATTCAATTTTTTCCTCTTTGACCATTTTTTGCACAGCCGCCGTGATATCGATCATTTCATGGCGGGCGCCGGTTTTAAGTGAAAATTCCTTTATCATGTTTGTCCGCCTTCATTTCATGCGGTTTTCAGCCGCACGGTAAATATCACCGATAATTTCTGCGGCGATCTTTTGCGCGGCCCTGCTTGCCGCCCGGGCGTATCCCCGTGGTGATTGTTCGTCCAGAGATTCTTCCTCGCGGTATTTTTTTTGAAATAAAATCCTTTCATCCATTTTTTTCCTGGTTGAATCTTCCATGACCAATGACATGCCGATCAGTGCCGTTTTTCCGTTTTTGTCTATCCGGAGGTAAAACTCCTCGATACTGCCGGAAATGATAAATCGCCCGCTGCCTGTTTCATGCCGTGAGAAGACAGCCTGAAATTTTCCGCCGGCCCTCATATCTGCGACAATGCCGTCGGCGAGCATGTCCGCCGGATTCACCGCCCACCTTGAATAGTTAAACGAGTCGAAACCGTAATCATCGTCGCGGAAAATCATGTCGGTCGAGTTATAGGCGGCGGCAATCGAAAAACGGTTAAACTTGATGCGGAACGGAAGCTCGCCTGCTTCGTTACGGGCGGAAGGCGGCCAGCTCAACAGATACTTTTCAATGCTGTAGGCCGGCTTTGAACTCGTGGCACAACCGGCTGCCAGTAAAATAAAGGCCGATACGACGACAAGCGGGCAGATGTGCTTTAGTACTCCCCTTGAACGTTGTTGCCTGAGCATTGAGCAATCCATGTGCGTCTTTTCCTTTCACTACTCCATTGGTTTGCGCGGCGGCGCCGGTTTCGTATAGATGAGCTCCGAGGGGTCGCGGTTGAGCCTGTCGGCAATGGTCTTTAAGCTTTCCGAGGTGATGCGCAGATTTTCCGCCGTATCCTGGAGCTCGTCGGTGATGGCTCTGCTCTTTATGTCCACGTTGCGGAGAATTTCGGCGGCCTGCCTCTCTTTATCCTCCAGTTTCAAAGCCTGAAGTTCACTTCCCGCCTGACCGACCAGTCGGCGGGCATCTGTCAGTACGCCGAGCGCTTCATCGAGTATCTGATCCACTTTGCCTTCCTGCGTGATGCGGTTTACCTGCGCGATGGTGTCATCCAGCCGGGAGGAAATTGATTCGAGATTGACGAGGATGTTTTGAATGCGATTGCCTTCCATTAATCTTTTTATCGTTTCGGTGGTTTGTATCAGGTTGTCGGATATGCTCCGGAAATCAATCGTACCGACTTTCTCAATCACCACCCCGGCATCGGACAGAAAACGGCTGATTTCCGACAGCCGCGACGGGATCACCGGATAGGGTGGTTTGAAGGAAAGCTTCGGCGAGCGCTCCAGTTCACCTTCACTGATACGGTCGAGTTCGATAAACACCACACCGGTGATGCCGGCCGCTTTCAGCGAAGCGATGGTTTGATGGGCCATATCACCACCGAGATTGATTTTCATGATCACCTCGATCAGCCGGTAGTCCGGGGCGACACCGATCCGTTTTACATTGCCGATGGCCACGCCGCGATACTTGATGGCGGAATCGACCTGGAGCCCCTGCACTGATTCATCAAAATAAACCGCATAAAGTGACCCTTTGGCGAAATACTTGGCGGCACCGACCCAGATGAGAACTCCCGCCAAGATCAACACGCCGACAATTACAAAAAGGCCTATTAAAAACTTTGAGCTATTTGTCGCCATAAGACCTCTCGTCGGCCGGTATTGACGGCGATTGACGCAAAAAGAAACTTGCCACCCGCCGGTCGCCGGTACGTTTCTTCAATTCCGCGGGTGTACCTTCCGCAATGATGCCTGCCGCCTGCTTGTCCAACATTAACACTCTGTGGGCTATTTTGTAAATAGACTCCAGCTCGTGGGTGACAATCACCATGGTTGTGCCGAGGGCCTCGTTTGTTTTGATGATCAGTTCGTCCAGCTCGACGGCTGTCACCGGGTCGAGACCGGCGGACAGTTCGTCGAAGAAAAGCACGCGCGGATCAAGTGCCATGGCCCGGGCGATTCCCGCCCTTTTTCTCATGCCGCCGGAAAGCTCGGCCGGATAGTGGTTGTCATAGCCTTCCAGATTGACCATGCCGAGCTTCATTTTGATTATCCGGTTTATTTTGTCCGCTTCCAGGTCTGTATGGGCCTGAAGGGGCAGCTCGATATTTTCCCCGATCGTCATCGAGCTGAACAGGGCGCCTGCCTGAAACAGAACGCCGATATTCCGGTAGTACTCGTTCAAAAGAGATTCAGATGCGGAAGTGATCTCCGTCCCCTCATAGAAAACCTGCCCTGCGTAAGGCTTTACAAGCCCGATCATAATCCTCAAAAGTGTGGATTTGCCGCAGCCTGATTCGCCGACGATCACCAGCACCTCTCCCTGGTAAACATCAAAACTGACGTCCTCGAAAACAATATTGTCCCCGAAACGTGCAGAGAGGTTTCTCACCTCGATAACCGCTTTTTTATTTCGTTGCATTGTCTCCGGCTCCGCAAGCACAGGTTTAAGTAAAGGTTTCATACCTTCGTACATAGTAGAGCATAATGGCAAAAATGGAGTCTGCCACCACAATCATAAAAATTGCGCTCACCACGGCGGAGGTCGTGAATTTTCCGACATCCTGGGCTCCGGCACGTACCATGAATCCCCGCTGGCAGCCGACGGCGGAGACCAGTCCGGCAAAAACGGCCGCCTTGATCAGGCTGGTTACGACATCGAATGCACTGATCGCTTTTATAGACTGGGTGACGTAGGTGTTAAAGGTCAGATCGAGGCTTGTAATCCCGATTATCATGCCGCCGATGATACCGAATAAATCAGCATAAATCGTCAGGATCGGCACGACAATGACGGTGGCGAGCACCTTGGGCACAACCAGAAAGCGCACCGGGTCAAACCCCATGGTTTGGAGAGCGTCAACCTCCTCATTGACGACCATTGTGCCGATTTCCGCGGCATAGGCGGAGCCGGAGCGGCCGGCGACCAGAATGGCCGTCATCAGCGGCCCCAGTTCCTTGACCATCGCGAAGCTAACCAGCGAGGGGACATAAATATTGGCGCCGAACTGTTTAAACTGCAGATAAGCCATGAAGGCCATGATCAGTCCCATCAAAAGCCCGATCAGTCCGACGATCGGCAGGCCGTCAACGCCGGCGCGCTTGACATAAAAGAGAAGATCTTTGCCCCTGAGCGACGTCGGATGTCTTAGAGTATAGACAAAAGCTGTGATAATGCCGCCCAGGAAAGTGACAAAATGAATGAAATCGCGCGCGACGGTCATTGATGCCTGCCCTATCTGCTGGATAAAGCCTCCCTGGCCGGCATCAGGCGCTAAAGCAGGCTTGGCGAGAGCCTCCTCGCGTATCACGCTGAAGATACCTTTTGCGTCATCGCTCAAATTAATCTCTTCAAATAAAATATTGTCTGCAGCCAGATCGGCTCTGAAGGTGAGAAAAGCGAGTGCGGCGGCGCTATCCAGATAATTAACACCGGCGAAATCGAAAATAACGACGTCAGGACGGGAAGTTTCAATCCGCTTTTGAATCTGATCAGTAAACTGGTTCAGATTTTTGAGACTGAATTCGCCGTCCAGATGTGCAAAAAGTCTCGCCCCTTCCTGGCGGAAAGAAATTGAGCATTCGGGACTGCCTTGTTCACTTGTCCAGGAGGCCATAGTTAAAACTTTTCATCTGCGCCCCCGAAGAGGACTTTGGTGGAGGATAAAAGCCAAATAGCTCGCCACGGTAAAAGACTAAACAATACCCGTTATTTAAGCCCCGTACGGAGCCATTGTCAACGAAAAAGAACAAATCCGCAAGCGATGATTGCTCTTTTAACTTTCGTCGAATGAGATTTAACATTTCGTGGAAATTTGTCGGAAAAAAGGCGTGTTTTATTTTTTGTCATGACGATTTTTTAAAGAAATTATAAAATGTTTCCAGGAAAAACCGCCCGGCGAAACACTACAGATTTTCCTGTGATATCAAATTGTTATGTTGCTGTTATTAACCCAGGCCGGGAGCTTGTCAGCTCTTGTCTGTAATTTCACAAAAAACTCTGGCACGCAAATTTCATTAGTATAAAGGCAAATAAAGCGAACAAGGGCTCCGGCCCTTAAACAAAACACCCAGGGAGGTAACAGATCATGAAAAAGACATTAGGAACCATCGTAGCGGCAG
>Ga0255344_1001358_pt1 | contig 33209 bp, 33 predicted proteins | sample wastewater_treat_5_FD_192414 | JGI IMG/M metagenome (GOLD analysis project Ga0255344, IMG submission 192414) | Wastewater microbial communities from Lulu Island WWTP, Vancouver, Canada - plant18 | ecosystem: Engineered > WWTP > Wastewater > Unclassified | place: Canada: Vancouver, British... | reverse complement strand
CTGTCGACTCTCTTAACATAACCTTGGTGTTAGGCGATTTCTTTGGTAGGCGCCAGCAGGCCTTGGCAAGTGAACCTGTGGAGCTGAATTTCAAGCAACCGCCTTTAGAGGGCAGGCCAGCGGATTACATCGAAGGAACTATCGGCAATTTTGTCATAAAGGCGAGCTTGGACAGAGCATCGATGAGCACATCCGAGTCAGCGCTGCTGACGGTGGAGCTAACGGGTTCAGGAAACCTGCGAGGGATTTCGGCCCCTACGATTCCTGTTCCAGAGGGGATGAAGGCGACCTTAATTCCGTCGTCAGATTTAGACAAGATAGTTGTCGATGTTGGCGGTGCCTCAGGTAGCCGCGCCTTTCAGTATCTGCTTAATAGTCGCAATGAAGGTGTGATGAAGATTGGGCGAATCGAACTGTCGTTTTTTAACGCCATTTCACAGCGCTACGAACGTGCCAGAACGGAGCCGCTTGAGATAGTGGTTACTGGTCATGAAGCTGGCCCTGTGCGACAAGCTGGCGTCCCTTCAAAGAAGGAGACTATAACCGTCATCACCACGCAGGTGCCCGATTTTTCGGACAAGCCTGCATCGAGCACCAGTGGGGGGTTGAATGCCAAGTGGCTTTATGCGGCGATGAGTGTGCCAATCGCCTTTTTTTTGGGAGCTGAGGCTGCCACCAGGATTCGCAGGAGACGTGGCACGGTTGGCGCCGAGCAAAGAAGGGCCATGGGTCAGGCTCGTCGGGCCTTGAAATCGCTGAAGGCCGCTCCCACTGCTGATTTTTGGGACGACCTAGAGTCGATAATCCTTAACTTCTTAAAGGCGCGATTTCAGGTTTTGGCCGCTGGGACACCTAGAGCGGTTGTCAGAGGCGAATTGGCGGCCAAAAACGCCCCTGAGGACGCTGTAGAGGCCATCTTAGATGAGCTAGAGGCTTGTGCGTTTGCCAAATTTGCCCCAAGTGCCGCTTTGGATAAAGACCGACACGGTGCGGTGGTTCGAGTTCTATCAAGCCTTGAGTCCTTGGACAAAGGTTCTAAGGGTGAGGGGGCATGATGGCGAGAATGATTGCATTGGTGGCCTTGCTTGTTGCCTTTCCTGTGTCGGCGGCTGTGGGGCAGACGCTGCCTGAGCGTTATTCTGAAGGAGTCACGGCTTTTAACGCGGGCGACTATGACCTGGCGGCCAACACATTCCAAGAACTGGTTTCCAAGTTTGGGGTGAAAGAGCCTGAGGTCTGGTTGAATCTCGGAGCTGCTAGTTTCGAGGCAGATCGGCCTGGAATCGCCGTTTATGCGTTTCATAAGGCGGCTAAGCTTGCGAAGAATGGCCCCATTGCTGACACGGCCAATGGAAATCTGGCCCGCGTCAGAACTGCGATGAACGAGGGGCAGGCAGAGACTGGATTTGTCTTTGGTGCCTACTTTGATGCTTGGACTGTCTTGCTTGGGTGGATCAATCCCAAGGTGGCTCTGGTCGTTTTCCTGGGCTTTTGGTCTTTGTTTTTTGTTGGCCTTGGTCTTTGGCGTTATAGCCCATCAAAAAGAAAGGGCCTTGCGGTAGTTATTTTCGGAGCGGCGCTGATCGTGGCCGGCTTGGCTGCCTACGGAGGTCACAGGGTCGCAAACTACAGATTGGGCGTAGTAATCAGTGATTTCACACCACTGCGCGACGATATCTCTTCGACAAAGGCACTTGCGAGGCTGCCAGAGGGCTTGGAGTTGCGAGTAACAGACACCAAAGGCGCCTGGCTTGAGGTACGGCTGCCATCCGGCCAACATGGCTGGGTCGAGCAAGACAGAATCGCCATCCCGTAACCGCTGCCCCTGTCCCTGCCCCTGTCCCTGATCCTGTCCCAGATCCTGTCCCTGTCCCTGCTAATTTGTATGTTATGGCTCCTAATTGTTTGTTCTCTTTGGCGTTTTTCCTCTTCGTTACAGTTTTAAAACATGTCCGGTGGCATCCTTCCGGACCCAAAATCTCCCGTAGCCACCCCGACTGTCTCTTAGTGACATCGTCCGGGCGAAATATACGATTGCTAACGTGTACGTTCATCCTTTTGGCCCGGACGGGCCGCTTCGCGTCCTTCATGTCAGCTAAGTAGCCCCCAAAAACATTTGTCTAGCTTTCCCACAATTGTTAGAATTATGCCCTGTTTTCTTGATAACTTACAGGCTCACATCGAATTCTTGTTGGAGGTTGTTATGAAGAGGATTCCAACGTTGTTAGTCACCTCAGTATTCGTGATCTTTGTAATCGGCTGTGGAGGCGGCACCACTTCGCCGGATGTCGTTAAGGATAGCGGCGATTTCAGTAAACCAGACCTCCCGGGTGGGGGCGACGATGGGGGAGGCGACGAGATCGAGGACCAAGGGGCGTGCAACGACAACGACGACTGTCCTGATACCGGCTACTGTAAAAAGGCGGCTTGTGCCGACAGTCAGGGCACGTGCACCTCAAAGCCTGATTCATGTCCCACTGCGGTTGTGCCCGTCTGTGGTTGTGATGGCGCAACTTACAACAACGCCTGCTTGGCCGAAGCGGCTGGGGTAAACGTCGATGAAAGCGGCTTTGCGTGTTTGCAGGAGGCGTGCCAAGGCATCTATGACTGCGGAGCCAAGTTCTGCCTGAAAGAGACGTGCGATCCCAACGCGTTTGGCGTGTGCACCGAGCGTCCCGAGGATTGTCCTGAAGTTTACGATCCTGTTTGCGGGTGTGATGGGATCACTTATTTCAGCGAGTGTTACGCCAATAAGAGCAGAATATCAGTTGATCGGACCAATGCAGCATGCTTCGTTGGAACCAGCTGCTCGTCGAACGGCAATTGCGGCACCTTCGAGTACTGCAAGAAGGAGGACTGTGACGACTCAACTGGGCAGTGCACACCTCGTCCCATTGGGGAATGTGTGGGAGAGCAGGATGAAGTTTGTGGCTGCGATGGCGTTATATATCCAAGCGAATGCGTAGCTGCCAGGTTTTATGTGAGCATTCGCGCTGGTATGTCGTCATGCCTAGATGCATTGGGCGACCCCTGCGAGAACTCGAATACGTGTTCCTCCACTCAATACTGTCTAAAGCTGGGGGGTTGTGAAGGTGAGGGACACTGTGTAGAAAGGCCACTAGGGTGTGAAGGTTCGATGGACAGCGTTTGTGGCTGTAACAACGTGGAATATCAGAGTTATTGCGATGCAGCCGCGGCTGGGCAGAATGTCCAAAACGAAGGGCCATGCTCCTGATCCTGCCTCACTAATATTCGGCTCACGCCACAGCATTTGCGCTACAATGTCACCTCGGTGACTGGCGAGGCATACTGTTATGAATCCTAGGTCGATCTTTAGCAGTTGGCAGGTATGGGCCGGGTTGGCTGCGCTTTTTGCTGCCTTAACGGCTATCTTTGCAAAGGTTGGTATTAAAGAGTTGAACTCTAACTACGCTACCTTCCTGAGAACTTGCGTTGTTATAGTTTTCTTGGGGCTAATAGTCTGGCTACGCGGGGATTATCAGCCTTTGCTAAGTATCTCAAAGAAGAGTTTGGTCTTTCTTTTTCTTTCAGGGCTAGCGACTGGAGTGTCGTGGCTTTGCTACTTTTACGCGCTCAAGCTGGGGCCAGTTGCCCAGGTGGCTGCAGTCGACAAAATGAGCCTTTTACTGGTCGCTTTGGCAGGCGTTTCGTTACTAGGCGAAAGGCTTTCCCTACTCGCGTGGCTTGGGCTTTTACTAATGGCGGCCGGAACTGTTTTACTGGTCCTTTTCAAGTGAGTTATTGTAGGTACGCCCCGGACCATGTTGCTGGGAGCACTCTCGACCTCCTTTTAGCTCCAGATCCTGCAGATCAGCACAATCATCTCCCTGTCCCTGCCCCTGTCCCAGTCCACCGCTTTGGGCCTCGAATCTATTTGACAACCAGCTTTTGTCTGGTATCCTTTCGCGCACGCCGGCTTTACCCGCGCTGGTAACTGGAGTCATTTGGTGGCACCTGGCAAGAAACTCCACAAGTTAGAGGATCTCCCCCTTGAAGGGCGAAGGGTATTCATGCGTGTGGATCTCGATTGCCCTATCGGTCCACGCAAGATCTTGCAAGATGAATCCAAGATCCAGGCTATCGTTCCGAGTATTCGTGCCGCTGTTGATGCTGGCGCTAGGTTGGTATTGGCTTCGCATCTGGGATCTCCTGATGGAAAGCGGGTTCCGTCCCTTTCCATGACCATAATTGGGGAGAGGCTGGCGGCAATCTTGGATCGGGATATATACGTTCCGGATGATGCAGTCGGCGACGGCCCTAGAAAGGTCATCATGGAGCGGCTAGACGGCGAAATCGTCCTTTTGCAGAACCTCGGCTTTTATAGCGATGAACAGGCTAATGATGACCTTTTTGCTCAAAGATTGGGAGCTTTGGCCGACGTGTACGTAAATGAGGCATTTGCTTTAAACCATCTGTCGCTAGCCTCAACAGCCACATTGCCCAAGTATCTGACAGTTAACGGTGCCGGGCCACTTTTCCACAAGGAATTTAAGCGGTTAAATGCGCTTAAGACATCATTGGATTCGAACCTAGTGCTGATTGCCGGTGGTGAGACAGTTGGTGGCACTTTTGACCTGATTCAGGCCTTTTTCAATCGAATTAAGACGCTCGTCATTGGTGGCCCGATGGTTGCGACTTGGCTTGCGGCAAACGGCATGAGGGTTGGACTTTCACCGGTTGAGGCCGATAAGGTTGAGGCTGTGACTAGCCTTTTAGGCAGGGCGAGATTACGAGGTTTTGACGTGATCCTGCCAAAGGATGTGGCGATAATTCGGCAAGCAGACCCCGACAAAAAGATGTTGGTAGGTCCTGTCAACCAGATTCCTGATGATGGTATAATAGTTGACCTTGGCCCGGCGACGATTCGCGAGATTAACGCTTCATTTGCCGAGGCCAGCACAGTGCTTTGGGCTGGAGAGTTAGGGCGAGGTCTGGATCAGCTTGACGCTACCGAGGCAGTTGGTAAGGCATTGTCTAAGTGTAGGGCCTCTGGCACTATCGTCGGAGACAACCTAGCAGCAGCCATGAAGATGTTGATGCTGACGCCTTTTTTGGGCCATGTCTCCACAGGTGGAGACGCGTCGATCAGATTTCTTGAGGGAGTGAGTCTACCCGGCTTGAAATCGTTAGTGGAGGACTAATGGGTAGGAAACCTTTGATTGCTGGTAACTGGAAAATGAACACTGATGCGGTGTCTGCTCCTAACTTGGCTAGAGAAGTGCTTCAGAAAACCTCAAGGCTGAGAAATGTGGATATCGCTGTATTTCCACCATTTCCCCTGATTCCGTCTGTGCTAAAGGTTTTGGACGGCAGTGCAATCGGAATTGGTGGTCAAGATATCAGCGCCGAGTTGCAGGGGGCTTTTACCGGAGAGGTTAGCGCTGGAATGATGACCAGCTTGGGCTGCACCTACACGCTGGTTGGTCACTCCGAGCGCCGCGAATATCATTTAGAATCCGATGAGTTGGTCAATCGCAAGACAATCCGTGCCTTAGAAGCCGGATTAATTCCGATTGTCTGCGTTGGAGAGAAGCTTTCTGAGCGTGATGGCGGTGAGACTTTTGCCAGGGTGGAGAGGCAAATCAAGGTCGGTTTGGCCGGGCTTTCAAAGGAGCAGATGGCGCGAGTTGTTATAGCTTACGAGCCGGTTTGGGCGATTGGCACAGGTAGGACCGCGACGCCTCAACAGGCCGAAGAAGTGCATGAATTCATTAGAAAACTTCTGGCAACTCTGTTTGATCAACAGATCGCAGATGCAACCAGAATTTTATATGGGGGAAGCGTCAAGGCGAGCAATGCCCGCGAGTTGATGTCTCAGCCAGATGTTGATGGAGCGCTAGTTGGTGGCGCTAGTCTTTCAAGTGATGACTTTGCAGCAATCGCTGAAAGTGCGGGGTAATGCAATGGACGTACTATTTGGGTTCTTAGTCGCTTTTCACGCGATCATATCCGCTCTCTTGATTATCGTTATTTTGCTACAGCCTGGTAAAAGCGGCGGTATGGGCGCAGTATTTGGTGGAGGTTCTTCAACGTCTGTATTTGGCGGTCGTGGAGCAACCACCATCCTTAGCAAGGGTACTGGAGTGTTGGCGGCGCTATTTTTCGCCCTCTCCATCGCCATCGCGATACTGGGGACTGACTCTAGTGTCACTTCGAGTATTGACGTAGACACCCCAGTATCTACAAGCGCACCAGTAGCGCCAGAAGGCGATTCGAACTAAACTGTTTCACGTGAAACATTTGAACGCACCAATCAGAATAGCAGTTGCCAATCAAAAGGGAGGGGTTGGAAAGACCACCACTGCGGTCAACCTAGCCGCTTCACTTGCAGCCCTTGACGTTCCAACTACTTTAATCGATCTGGACCCTCAAGCTAACGCAAGCCTCGCTTTTGGGCTAGATTATCGCCTGGGTGGACCTCACATCTATGAGGCGATGATTGGAAACTATTCTATCAATGACATCTTCAGGGACACAGAACTACCTCTGCTAAAGGTCATCCCTTCCAATCCTGATGTTATAGCCGCAGAGGTTGAACTAGTTGATCACCCAAGAAGAGCCAATCTTTTGGCAGACACTTTGGAACAGGTTACCGACCCAACCACAATCACCATCATAGACTGCCCTCCTGCGTTGGGCTTTTTAACCTTGAACGCGCTGACTGCCGCAAATCACCTGCTGGCTCCACTTCAATGCGAGTTCTACGCCCTAGATGGCTTGGCAAGATTGCTACATACAGTTGAACTGACTAGGCAGACATACAACCCAGACCTAGAGATTCTAGGTCTAGTGTTGACAATGTTTGACAAGCGCAACCGCCTCTCACATCAGGTGGCTGACGAGGTTACACGTCATTTCCCAGACCACATTTTGGCCACAAGAATCCCAAGAAATGTTCGTCTTGCAGAAAGCCCATCACATGGCAAACCAGTATTGCTATTTGATGTACAATCGACTGGCGCCCAGGCGCACCTGGAACTGGCCCAGGAGATAATGGCCAGGTTAAACATCGCTTAGGAGCCAAGATGTCCAGTACAAGACCTGCCCTTGGTAAGGGCGTCTCTGCCCTTTTCCCTTCAACAGCAACATCACCTGGCGGTGTATTGCAGATTTCAGTCGATCTTATCGACGCTATGAAAGAGCAGCCACGCCAGAATTTTGACCACGCTGGCCTAGAAGATCTGGCTGAATCAATCAAAGAGTCGGGCGTGCTGCAGCCCTTGCTGGTAACGAAAGAAGGCTCTCGATATCGCCTAATTGCTGGGGAACGACGCCTGCGCGCTGCCAAAATCGCAGGCTTAGCGCAAGTACCAGTTATCGTCCGGCAGTCAACTGACGAAGATGCGTTTTTATTGGCCTTAGTCGAAAATTTGCAAAGAGAAGACTTAAACCCCATTGAACAGGCAAGGGCATTCAAGCGATTGAGCGATGACTACAACATGACACAGGAGGCGATTGCCAAGCGGATTGGCAAACAGCGGTCAACTGTTGCCAACAGCTTGCGGCTTTTAAAACTCGCACCGGAAGTCTTGGCTGCAGTAGAGGAGGGTAGGCTTGCTGAAGGGACCGCCAGAGCCCTTTTACCCTTAAAACAACAAAGGCAGCTAGAGCTATTGGGGCCAATTCTTGAACAAAATATGACCGCCCGAGAGGTAGAACGGCTGGCAAAAATACACAAGCCCAAGCCCAAACAGGCCGCCCCCAAAGAGTCTGCCATGGACGCTTATTTCGATCAGGTCAGAACCCAACTTGAGGAAAGAACCGGGCTACCGACGACCCTTACCCACAAAGGAAATAGAGGGCGTCTGACCTTTGCCTTTAGAAGCCTCGCAGAACTAAGAAACCTAGTTGAACAACTGGAGCAGGCGCTTTCAAAATAGAGCATTCACAACAGCCACAAGGTAACCAACCAACTGGCAAGCAGACAAATTGAAACGACACCAATGCCCACAAACCTAGGCCAATAGATCTTTCCATCTTTGGACATACCAAACCAAGCCAAGATGAACAACGAGCTAACCCAGCCAATAAACAGCAATACTGCCAAGGTCGATCCGAGCGCAAAAGGGGTAAAATCCTTCTCAAGCAATTCAAGATGCTGGGCAGCAGAAAGAGCACGATCACCGCGCTCCTTGAAATCCTGTACGGCCATTAGCTCGGCAATCCTGGAATTGGCTTGTGCAAGTGTCGCTGAATCTGGAACCACGATCCATCGACTACCGAGAATGGATCCACGAATATGACGCAAGGCAGACAGCGACAACTCGGGATCGTCGCCGTCGGCTATCTCAAAAAGCGAAGTCCAGGCGGCCTTTTGAGGGCCCACAAAAGGCAGATACCACCTTGCGGCCTTGCCAAACGATGAAACCGCTTTTTGGGCGTCTCCAGCCCTTAATAGAGCCTGTCCCTCGAAAAGAGCACTGTAACCGCAAATCAACACCCTCGCGATTAACGCCAGCAGGACAACGGCGATGCCTATCAAAACGATGCCCTTTTTAGAGATCAATTAAAATCCCTCCGCGAAAAGATTAAAACAGCGAGAGCAAAAAAGAGGGCAGACCAGCCGAGACAATAAAAGAAGGCCCCAGAAACATAGTGCCACGTCACTGGGATACCCAAAATCAATTCCTTGCTAACATTAAAAACGGTCATATCTGGCACCACCTTTATGGTGCCCTCAGCCAAAAACCGCATGGCTGGGCTGGCAGCCAAGGGCCCCTTTCTTAGGGTCAACAGATCCTGCAAAACTGGAATCATAGTACCAACGATAAAGACACCAAATGTAAAAACACCTGACAGAATAGGGCTAGCAAAGGTCGAAAACAAAAGAGCCAACGATGTAACTAATGCTGCCTGAAGCCAAGTAAGAATCAGCGCCTTGAACAAATCAGCAGGCAGCGCGACATCGCGTATTACCAGCACCAAAACCCAAGCCAAACCCATCAAAAACAAGGTGACAACTAAAACAGACAAAAGGCCAAGCAGCTTTCCAGCGAGCACCTCAGCTCGTCTGATCGGTTTGGTTAAAACCACGTAAAACGTCTTGCGGTCGACCTCTTTAAAAACAAGAATGACACCCATAGTTATCGATATGACGACAAGCAATAACGAAACGGCAAACAGGCCAAAGTCGACCAACACTCTGGCGCGTTGGTCAGAAACCGCAAGCCCAGAAATCGCCATCGAGGAAACCACCAAAGCGATAGCGGCAATACCAAGACCGATAAATGCGCGATTTCGTGACGCCTCGGTGAACGTATTTATTGCTATGGCACCAATCCGATTGAAAGAGCCACCAAACGATCCACTCATATAGTCGCCTCCATCGCAGGGCCACCACCAGACTGACTAATAAACAAAGACTCAAGGCTAATTCGTTGGTCACTCACACTGACAATATGAAGCCCTGCCCTCAAAAGGCTCATTAACACTTCGTCCGCTTGGGCGTTCTCGACCACCAGCCTATGAACCAAGGAACCAACGACCTCGACACTTTTGACACCAGCAAGCAGCTCAACTGAAGCGACGTCTTTAAGCCCGCCGACAAGAATTTCCTTCTCACCACTGCCGGACCCAAGCAGCTGCTCCAAGGTCCCTTCCGCTTTTACAAACCCCTTATCGATGATGACCACACGGTCACAAAGTCGCTCGATATCAGAAAGGATGTGAGAAGAAAAGAAAACTGTCTTACCCTGCGATTTCAAGGAAGCGAGAAGGTCAATCACTTCCTTGCGCCCAATTGGGTCAAGCCCAGATAACGGCTCATCAAGGACGATCAGCTCAGGGTCGTTGATTAAAGCTTGTGCAATACCAATCCTTTGCAACATACCCTTTGAAAATTTGCGCAGCGTCTTGTTCCTGGCGTCTTCAAGGCCAACAACCCTCAGCAATTCATCGATCCGCTTCTCTCGAACCGACCTTGGTATGCTGAAAATCCGTCCAAAAGTATGAAGCAGCTCCTGAGGCTTGAGATAGTCGTAGAAATAAGGCTGCTCCGGCAAAAACCCGACACGACTCATCACAGCATACTGCCCTGGCGAGCCACCAAGGATGCGAATAGTTCCACCGGTAGGACGAATAAGCCCCATCATCGCCTTCATGGTAGTGGTCTTGCCTGCCCCATTTGGGCCCAAAAACCCAAATATTTCCCCAGGCTTCACCTTAAAGGACACGTCCTTTACTGCCTCAACCTTCCTCTGGGTCATGACCGTTCTGAAATGCTTTTTAAAGCCTTCTACCTCAATGATGTACTCCAAGCTACCCTCCCAAAGCCTTGCTCAAGGCAGTCACAGCCATTTCAACATCACTTTCACTAAGCTCACTAAAAAGTGGCATTGCAAGCGTAGTCCTAGCCAACCTCTCAGAATTCGGACACTTGGCCCAAGACGCCCCAAAACGCTTGTAAAAGGTCTGCTCAGTAAGCGCGTGCGCAGCCAACCCAACTCCAATCCCGCCATCGATTAGCCTTTGCCGAATTGGCGCCGCATCGCCTTCAAGCACAACAATCAGCGACTGCCACACGCGACCGGCCAAAGGACCACCTTGCACATAAACACCGGGCACGTCGGCTAAAAGTCGCGTGTATAGCTGACCTAGATGAGCATGCCTCTGTATCGCATCGCCCAGTTTCTTCAACTGAACCCTACCAACAGAGGCAAGCAGGTCAGACAACCTAAAGTTCAAACCCACCTCAGTGAAAATATCTCCAGGTCCACTGCCAGTACGCCCGTAATCGCGAAATACCCTAACCTTGTTCATCTGTTCGGGACGACCGGTGACTACACCCCCTTCGCCTGCGGTAACCAGCTTTCGTGGGTGAAACGAGTAAATGCCTAGCGTACCAACCGTCCCGGAAGGGTTGCCCTTTGGTGTAAACCCACCCAACGAACAGGCAGCATCCTCGATAATGGGTATCCCGCCCACAGCGTCCGCTATTAGCTCGATATCAGCAGAAACCCCAAACGGATGGATAACGACAACCGCCTTTGTCTTTGAATTACAGACCCTTGCAGTCATTTCTGGGGTGGAAGCCATGGTAATCATGTCCACATCCGCCGCGACTGGAGTGGCACCAAGCAAAACCACAGCTTGAGCAGCGGCTGGAAAGGTGAATGCAGGCACAACGACCTCGTCACCAGGACCAACATCCATCGCTGCGAGAGCACAGAAAAGGGCGGCCCCTCCACTAGATACTGCCAGCGTTGGCGCCCCTCCAATATACTCGGAAACCTCCCTCTCAAAGGCCGCTGATTCTGAGCCAGCCGCCACATGTCGAGATTGGATGACCCTAGCCAAAGCATCAATTTCATCGCTACCCACAGCCGGCCTAGCCAAGGGCACAAACTGTTTTTCACTCATTATTAAGCCCCCATTCGGGTTCGATACCAAGCTATGGTCTTTCTTAACCCCTCATCGAGGTCGACCTTGGCCTCAAAACCCAAAAGTTCCTTAGCCTTGGAGACATCAGGTATTCTCAGCTCAACATCTGCAAACGGCCAAGGTTCGAAAACAATTTCAGATTTGGACTCAGCCAGTCGAACTATTTCTTTGGCCAGATTGTAAATCGTAACGGTGGCCCTGGGATTACCAATATTGAACGCCTCACCAACGGCTTCGGGCACAGTCAGAACCCTGCAAATTCCTTCAACTATGTCATCTATATAACACCATGAACGAATCTGAGCACCATCGTTATGAACCTTGATCTGCTCACCCCTCAACGCCTTGACAATAAAGTGATGGATAGCTCCCTCGCCCACTTGTCTTGGCCCATAAATATTAAAAGGCCTAACAGAAACAGCTGGAAAGCCGAACTGACGATGATAAGACAATGCCAGATGCTCAGTGGCAAGCTTGCTTACAGCATATGTCCACCTAGCCTCACCCACTGCACCAAGCTTTGAGACATCCCCCTCACGAACCTTGTAGGCATACTGGCCAAACACCTCAGATGTCGAAAAATCGACAAATCGCTCTACACACCCCTCCTCGAACGCGGCCTCAACAACGTTCATGGTTCCCTTCAGGGCAACTCTCATGGTTGTAACTGGCGACTTCATGACCGTATCTACACCAGCAATTGACGCCATATGAACGATGATTTTGCACCCTTCTACAGCCGAACGCACGGTGCCAAAATCCATGACATCACCTTGGATCAAGGTGACATTTGGATGCGAAAGCAGCTCAGTTTCCTTTAAGGCGTTTCGATGCAGATTATCGAGCAACACCACTTGATACTTATCCACCAGCCGAAGTGTCAGTGAAGACCCAATAAAGCCAGCGCCACCAGTGATCAAAATCTTGTCAGTCATTAGTCAATTCACCCGTGTTATCGGAACTATCCGCAATAAGCGCAAACAGCGAGACTGGCATAAACCCAAATCTGGCACGCCATTCACGCTCTTCATTCGCAATTCCATCCGCTAAGGCCTCAGAAATCAACCCAACCCGCCTAACCAGCTGCTTGCGCTGATCCGCACTTGAGTCATAGTACTTTTGCAGTGCGTATGCCACCGCCAAACTATTGTCTTCACTGCGCTCAAACAATTCAGCCACAAAATTTGGATCAATCGGGGCCCCAGGCAACCCAGCGGCAATCGCAAAATGGTCTCTAGCCATCAGCCTTTGCTCTGCCTTCTCCGCATCATCTTTACCAACCATTTCAAAATAAAGGTTAAATCCGAGATCCATATGCAGGCGCCAGTCTCTGGGAAACACCTTCAACCCTTCTTCCAAAAACCAGTTTGACTTACCAATGATGCGGTCATCAATGTGCTGACCATATTTCATAACTTGGCTGGCCCAAAGATAAATTCGCGGGTTGTCCGGGTCCAGCCCTCTGACTGCTTCAAAATAATTATCGAGCCATACAAATCGCCGATCAGCAAAAAAGTGGGTCAGGAAATAAGCATGCGCCCTGACAAAAAGCAGGTCCGACCAAACCGAGTAATAACCAAGCGACAAAATCTTTAACACGACAACAGGTGGCAGGTACAAAGTCTCTGCCGCCAACGCATCCTGCCAGGTGAGCGCCTTGATGGCATCCTGGTCATAGCTGGTGCTGCCATCAGCATCCCTAACAACAACTGTCGAAAGCGGCCTACTAAACGACCATCTAATCTCACTTTTGGAAACCAAAACTGTTTGATAGCCAAGGACCATGATCAAAACTGCAGCAACAGTAGTCAGCCATGTTCGTGAAGATTTGGCCCCTTTTTGTTCTTTCTTTTCAACCATCTCAGACCTAGCAAAAACTCGCTTTTGCGACACACACCACATCGCCGCTGATGTTATCATAGTTGGCCGTGAGCGTTCACAAACCAAGAGCATTGATGTACGCAAATCAGTCAAAGAAGATGGCCAAACTTGGCACCCTGTTTTTCGTCACCTTTGCGGCCTTTGTGGCGGCCCTTTTTCCATCCCTCGATCCCGACACTTATTTTCATCTTGCAGCAGGCAGGGATATAGCAACAACTGGAGTTATCCCAAGAACTGAAACCTTATGTTTTTGGGCAGCTGGTGAGCCCTTTATTAATCATGAATGGCTGTTTGACCTTTTGGCATGGTGGTCTTTTGATTTTGGTGGTGAGATTGGAGTCTCCCTTTTCAGGGCCACCCTGTCTGGGCTTTTATTCCTATTGGCGGCTTTGGTCGCCTTTCGCCTTGAGGCTGCTTGGTGGGCCACGTTGGCCACTTCCATCGCGTTTTTGCCCATTTTCAGGCCGTCTTTGGAGCTTCGCCCCCATCTTGCTGGATACACACTCGCGGCAGCGGCTCTTTTGGTGTTCCTGAATAAAAACGTCACCATCTGGCGAACCATCGCCCTGATTATCATTGCAGTGGTCTGGGCTAACTCTCATGGTTCTTTCCCCTTGGTAGTACCGCTGATTATTTTGTGGGCCTTAATGCCAGTTACAAAGCAAGACCACGCCCTGGAACGACCAAAGCGCCTAGGAGTGGCTGCCTTAGCTGGCCTTTCAACGCTAATCAACCCCTGGGGCTTTGGCCTAGTTAAGACCGTTGTTTATCACACAGACAGCAAAATAACGGCCATGGTTCCTGAATGGTGGCCTATCTCTTGGGGTGAGCAGCCAGCTTTTGATGCGCTTTTATTGGCCTTGATCGCAGGGACGTTACTGTCGTTTCTCCCCAAAAAAAACAGGCTGCGTTTTGCTGAAATTGGCTTGGTTTTGCTGTTTTTAATCCCGGCTGTGAAATCTCAGAAATTCGTCTTGGGTCTAGCTGTTGGATTGGCACCTGTTATGGCGGCTAATCTTTCAAGGGTGCTCAACTTCCGGTTGACAACAAAACTATCCATCAGTGCTGCATCCGTCCTGATTGCTGGATTGGCAGGCTCGGTAATCCATCCGTCCACTAGTTTTGGGTTTGGTTTTGATAAAACCGAGGCACCCTTTGATGCAATCGACTGGGCCAGCAAGGCAAATGTAGGCGGCAAGTGGTTTAACCCCTTTGACCGAGGTGGCTTTTTGGCTTGGTCAGGGCAAAAACCAATCTTGGATGGCCGTGCATATGTCCACGGTACAGATCGCATCCTGAACTTTGTGTCTGCTTTGGCTAATCCCTTAAATTTCCAACAGATGCACCGAGTTTTGGGTTTTGATGCAGTGTTAGTCGATTATCATGACACGGCGTTTCCTGTGTTAACCGAGTACCTACTGCAATCTAATGACTGGGCCTTGGTCTGGCTTGACAATCGTTTCGCAATATTTGTCCCGGCAAGTAAAGCCCAAAGTCTGGACTTACCCACCTTCAAGGTATTACTTCCACAGGCCAACCCTTTGTATCTGTTTGATTTGCCAGACTCGGACGTCGCTAAAGCCAGGGCCGAAACAGATGGACCGTCACAATCCACGCTAGGCAAACCATTGTCCTTACTGGTCAAAGGATTACTAGATCTAAAAGAAGCAGGCCTAGGCTGGGCACCAATAGATGCAATCAAGTCCCCAACAAAGCCAGAGTTTTGCAAAACAGCTGCGGACAGTTTGAAACAACTAGTATCACTAGAGCCAGACACTCCAATGTATCGCTATTTCTGGGCTATCTCCCTAGTTTGCAACGACCAATGTGAAGAGGCATTACACCAAGTCAACAAAATTCAAGACTTCCCAGATGCCAAAGGCCTAAAAATCTTAATTGAAAGGGGAGAGTGCCCCTGATCCTGTCCCTGGCCCTAGTGACCTGATCCTGTCCCTGCCCCTGTCCCTGCCCCTAGCCCTGTCCCTGTCCCTGATCCTGTCCCCGCCCCTGTCCCTGCCCCTAGCCCTGTCCCTGTCCCTGATCCTGTCCCCGCCCCTGCCCCCTTCTCCCTTCACCCTTCACCCTTCCTCCCACCCCCGCCCCCGCCCCCAAACTTGGGTCTTCCCTCACTTACCTGTAGAATATAACGAGCTGTTTGAGGTTGAAGCCAAATTGTCCAGTGACGCTCCAGGTGGCCCCCCAAAACCGGAAAACTACCTTCAGCTTGTCCGAGGCATCGCAGCTAGCATCATCGGTAAGCTACCGCCAAACTATACCCTGGACGAGTTGGTCAGCGCTGGCATGATTGGCCTAATGGATGCCTGCCGCCAGTTCGATCCCGCAAGGGGTGTCCCCTTTGAGCGATTCGCAGAACATCGGATTAAAGGGGCTATCCAGGATGAACTTAGGGCCCGAGATGAAACCTCTAGGGCCGCCCGCAGACTGGCTAATCGGGTTGACCAGGCCAAGCACCACCTTTCCAATCAGCTGGGACGCGTGCCATCGTCTGAAGAAATTGCCAAGGAAATGGGCATGACCCTTGAACATTATCAAAGGCTTGAGGCCCAAATGAACCAAGTGGTCGTCCTTGGTTTTGACGATATGCTAAAAGCCAACGACACCACGAGGCAGCAAGAAACCGTTTATCCAGTGGATCCTGATGCAACCGACCCTGAGGAACACTCGCTGAGAAAACAGGAGATGCTAAGGATTATTGAAGCGTTAGAACAATTGACCCCAAAGGAAAAAACGGTCGTTGTCTTATACTACTTCAAAGGTGTTTTGTTTAAGGATATCGCCATGTTACTTGATGTCACAGAGGGACGAATCTCGCAGCTTCATACAGCGGCCATGGGGCGTCTTAAAAAGCTGATGGATAAAAGGATCTAAAGGTTTTCAACGGCTACACAATTTTGCTTAGGGAGTTAGATCATGCCTGAACAAAAAGGTAAATTGACACAGTTAATAAATGATTATCTGGCCACAGCCCAACAAAACGAGTCAGATGCCTACAAATGGCTTGTTGAAAATGGAATGCAAGGCTGTTTGGCCAAGTACCTGGCAAACGCCGGGGCACCTGAAATTCAAACTTTTTTGAACGATGTCTTTAGAATTGACCGCGAGTGGCTAAAGCGGCATCGAGAAGCCAAGTCAGCTTTGACCAAACCAGCGATTACTTCGTTGTCAGTACTTCCCCCCTTTCTTTTAGATAAAGAAAACAAGGAGCGACTGGAACTAATAGGCAAAACTTCGCTGAAAAATGGCCGTTGGGGAGTTTTAATCTTTTCAGGTGGCGCCGCAACCAGATTTTTTTCAGATAGCGCACTTAAAGACAAGGTTAAAAGCTTAAAAGGGCCAATTCCTAAAGGGCTTTTTCCACTAACACCTGTCCTGGGGTTGCCTTTTTTAGACTTTTTTGCCGCCCAGATGCTGGAAATTGGAATTGAGACAGGTACCTTGCCGCCTCTTATCCTGATGGTCAGCAGTGAAACAGCCGACGCGATTAAGGCGTGGAGGCCGCACTATCCAGCTGAGGCGTTAATCATCATAGAGCAGGCCCGCCATCCGCGTCTTGATGAGGACGGAGATTTGGTAGCACACCCAGATGGCAGGCTGGTGCAAACTGGAGACGGTCATGGAGGGGTGTTCAAGGCGCTGCAGCAGCCGCGAGCAGGAGGGGATGGAGGCAGGGACAGGGACAGGGGTGCTGAAGGCAAGTCCGTGTGGGGCGGGGAGCCTCAGCCAGGAGACAGTGCTATGGACAAGCTTTTGTCGATGGGTGTTGATTCCATAGTCATGCACAACGTCGATAATGCCGGGGCAAACGCGCTTGAGGCCGGTCGCTTGGGATGGTTCATTGATTCGAACGTTTCCTTTGGAATGACTGCAGTTGAAAGAACCAAGGTTGCAGAAAAAGTTGGAATTATCGCAGTTGATGACAGCGCGGATCGTGTGGACGTCGTTGAGTATTCAGTATGCCCTCCAGAACTGGCCACAGCAGCCGATTCTCAAGGACAACCAATCTTCAAATTGGCCCACATCAACACCAATCTTGTAAAGCTTGATTCAATAAATGCTGACCTGCCACCCACCTTGTACAGTGGAAAAAAGGTATCAGTCGGCGGCCAGACCATAGTCACAAGTTCCCTAGAAATGCTCAATCAGCATCTGGCAAAGACCCTACCAAAACAAAAGGTTGGCGTAATTTTAATGAAGCGTGACGAAAGCTTTATGCCAACCAAGAGCATTTCCGGAGAAGATTCGTTAGAAAGCACTCAAGCAACTATGGCCCGCTTGTGGAAAGAGCGCCTAATCCAAGCCGGCGGCCAGGCAAGCCACGACGCCATGATCGAGCTTTACCCATCTTTTACACCGCCTGGTCTTTGGGCGAAAGGCTGGCAAATTGGTGATGGAGCAACGTTAGCATTGGCCATAAAGCATGGAACTGAAAACCATTTTTTAGGAACAAACCTAGTTTTGGAGTCAGGCGCCAAACTAAGCATCACGGCGCAAAACCCTTATGGAGAAATAAGATACGCTGCCAAAACCAGAAAAATATCAGCCGACCCCAAAACCGCTGCGAAAGTAAGCCTAGGTAACAACGTCAAATTACTTTGCAATGTGTCCATAAAGGTGCACATAAATGGAAGCGGAGTTTTGGTAATAAAAGACGGCCATATCTTCGATCAATCACAGACTTTGATCATAAATTCGGGCGAAGTTTACCAGATAGGTTAAATTAGCGTGTTTTCAGATCAAATTTGGTCTGAATATTTTTGTTACTTAGTCGTCAAAGGTTAGGTTTTACGCGTGGAAGTATTAGAACGCGACTTAGTGCTGGCTGCCAAAAAGGGTGATAGGGCGGCTTTTAAAGTGTTGGTGGAACGGTATTACGGGAGGATTCACCGAATGTTGACGGTGATGACTAGAAACCAAGATGTTGCTTTGGATTTAACCCAAGAAACATTTGCTAAGGCGATTGAGGCGCTTCCAAACTTTAACATGACCTCATCGTTTTACACTTGGATTTACCGGATCGCCCGTAATCTCGCTCTCGATAGATTTCGTCGTTATAAGACCGCAGGCGGTCAAAGCGAGTACGACGACAGCAGGGAGGCGCAGGTGGCTTGGGGGTTAGGACAAACAGTTCCTCTTGAACCTTCCCGAGCGGTGGCAGCACAACAGTCATTGAATATAGTTGCCGAGGCACTTGATGAATTAAAGCCACAGTTCAAGGAAATCATCATCTTGCGAGAAATCGAAGAGATGAGCTATGAAGAGATTTCCCAAACCTTGAATCTGAAAATGGGAACTGTGATGTCTAGGCTCTTTCAGGCGAGGATGGCTTTGAGAGAGTTGCTTGAGCCTCGTCTTGGCGCTAATGCGGCCAAGCTTTAAAAAGGCGGTGATGTTATGTCTGAAATTAAAAAGAAACGCTTATCAAAAAGGGAATTAATGGCCGCCATGTTGGACGCTGATGCTGGAAGGCGCAGCGACGATGCTGAGGTTTCAGCCTTTGCAAATCTTAGCCAGCAGATCCGACAATCGGTGGCCGACACCTCTCCTCCACCTTTTGAGCTGATGTGGCAAGGGGTTGAGGCCAGAATCGAGGCAAATGCTAGGGAAGCGGCTAATGAAAAAACCGCCAAATCTTGGTCCTTTGGTTGGTTTTTGGCCCCAATTGGCGCCTTGGTTATTGCCGCAGTTGTTGGTTATTTTGTATTTTCAGGGCAAGAGGGCTTGGATAATCGCTGTTATGTCGATTCTTATGATGTTGAGTCAGGGATTATTTTGGTTCAGCAAGATTTAAACGACAAAGACGGGGCTACCGTAATCTGGCACCTTGATGAAGGCTAGAAATGGGGGGTGGCGATATGAAAAAGTATCTGAAAAAGACTTCAATTCTTAGTGCTTTTGTCTTCTTGTTCACCTTTTTTGCCTTAAGTGTCGCAAAGGCGCAAACTTCTGAAGCCGAGCTGAAAATCACGGTGATTCATGCCAAGTCTGGAGAGCCTTACTTAAGCCCAGAGCTAAGGCCACTGTGGAGAACTATTCGCAAAACCTTTGGAGACCAGTTTTCGAGTTATCGGCAGATCACCTCTAAAGCTGGGGTGGTCCAAGAGGGTAAGCAAGTCACCGTTGACCTTCCAGATGGCACCACTTTTGAGGCTATGTACAATGGCGTCACAAAAAAGGCCGGACTTTTAAGGGTGCATTTGGCCTTTGGTGAGTTTAGGACCAAGGTGCGAATTCATAGTGGTGGAACCTTTTTTCAAGCCGGTCGCAAGTACGACAAGGGCACGTTAATCATCGCCGTCAGTGCTACTTTAAAGGACTGACCTCTCCACAAAATCTTGCTTAAATCCAATGATCACTACCTAAATATGATGTCAAAAGCAGGAGTCTCGGGACCACAATGAAATATAGGGTTGTGCCTTGACCATCTAAAAAAAATCTTCACAATCGCTAGTGGTGTTGCAGGAGCTTAACTGTGATTAAGATGCGATGGTTTTTTAGCTTTGGACTAGCACTGTTTTTGGCTGCGAGTGTTGGCTGTGGTGAAGCAGAACAAAAAACAGACGATGGGGCACCAGAACGTGACGCAGCCGCTGACGACAATGCCCAACCGCCAGACGCAGATGCCCCAGATGTTGATGACGCTGAGGATTCAGTGGATATAGAAGAGGTTGATGTCTGTGTTCCGAACTGTGACGGTCGTCTATGTGGCGATGATGGCTGTGGCAACAGCTGTGGGCAGTGCGCGACTGGCCAGGAATGCGAGGATGGCACGTGCGTTAAACAGTGTCTGAAACTAAATCGCACTGAAGTTACAGCCAGTTGGAAGCCCATCCATGGGCCAGATGACCCAAGAGGTGAATTCTACTATCAGGAAGTGGAGGAAAACGGGGACGTGGTTAGTGCCCTGCGCTTGGAAATTCGCCAGTTTCACCCCTTCAATGGACCTCAAGGACCTGGGGAATATGACATTGCCTTCAAAGAGGAGAATGGTTTTGGCGCCTGTACTATCTGTGTCAGCTTTTTTGATAGTTGTGGCCAGACTGGCTGTAACAGGCGGCTGCTTGCAACCTCGGGAACACTTGTGATTGAAAGCCTTGATGGAGCTGATGCCTCGTTTAAGGCCACGCTCAAGGACTTGGTACTTAAGGAAGTTTCCATCGACAAGGATTACAACACTTATTACCTGAAGAATAAGGAAACGGCTTGCATTGATGAATACGTGATCGAATCTGAAGAGGTCAGGCTGGCTGTACCACAACCTCAGTGTATGGCCGAGGGTACTGGCATATTCCTGGACGACAATATCGCAGATTTCGAGCTTACCAACTGCCTTGATGAAAAGCGCAATCTGCATGAAATGTGCAATCAAACCAAGGCCATGTGGTTGGTGCTGGGTGCAATGTGGTGCCCATACTGCAGCCAGTATATACCCATGTTTGATGAGATTAGGGCGAACAACGCTGATTCCATCGAATTGTGGGTTGTGATGGGTGAAAACAAAAATCGCCTAGCACCAACGGCTGCTGACTGCCTTGAATATGCGCAAAAAGTCGGAGTTGACCCCTCAAGAGTCTTTTATGATCACCACTATGAAACGGTCACGGAATATATTTATCCGTACGTGTTTCAGGGGATCCCATTTAGCATCATCCTGGACGGCAGTAACATGGCTTACATATGGTCTGATGGCACTTATGGGTCCCTTAATTCTGCTTTAGGTGGGCTGCTGTAACGATACATATCTTATAACGAGGAAAAGTGATGGATTTACAACAGATTCTGACCAAGGAAAACCTGGTTTATCGTGGAAAATCTAAAGAGGTTTACTCGATACCAGGTGGTAAGTACGCTGGTAAATATGCGCTGCTTTTTACTGACCGGGCGACTGGTTACATTGGGCCGGATGGTGAGCCTGTCTTTGACCCTGGAAGGGACGTTGTGGTGGGCTCAATCCCTGGTAAGGGCGCGATAGCGTGCAAGTTTGCTACTTGGTTTTTTGAACTTTTGGATAAAAAGGGGATCAAATCCCACTTTATAGATAGCCCTGCGGACAACGTGATGATTGTAAAACCTGCCAAGCCGCTGGGATTGACCCCACAGTCGCCTGAATTTGAAGGGGCAGCTCCACTGGAAAATCTTGAATTCACTTGGCGCAATCAGGCTACGGGCAGTTTTTGGCGGCGTTATCCCTTTATGAGGCCGTGTGCCAAGCTTGATATTTTGGTGGAGGCTTGGACCAAGGGCGATTCTGACACGTTGATTACATTCGAATCTTTGGAACAAGTTGGCGTCATGACCAAGGCTGAAATTTCGTATGCGGTTGATATGGTAAAGGAAATTGCCGCTACCGTGACTCAGGCTTTTGCAGACAAGGGGTTACACTGTCTTGATGGAAAATTCGAGCTTGGACGACTTAACGATGGGCAAATAGTGCTAATTGACGAGATTTCACCTGACGTTTTGAGGGTGTGCAAAGGCTATTTGCCTGATGAAAACGGCCATTGCACTGTCTATCACGAATGTATCAAGACGCGCTTGAAGGATGGGCAAAGAAGCATCAAGGCAAAAAATCAGCAAAGTGCCGATGAACTAAGACGAATTTTTGTTGAGGTTTAATCAGGTTGTTACTAATGAGACGTTTGGTTCTTTTAGCGATTTTACTTTTGCTGCCAAGCCACGCTTTTGCCCACGCTGGTATTATTTCGGGAGTCGAGAGACAAAAACTGACTGTTTCCAGGAGTACCTGGAAGTCTGAGGGGCGAACACTCACGGCAAATCTGCTTTTTGTGCGCCACCAGTTGGAACATATCGGAGTTAATGTCCCTGAATCGGTAGATTTCGAAGGTGGGGTTAACGAAGAGGCGGTCAAAAAGGCGTTAATCGACAAGATTGTGGTAACGCGCCAAGGAAAAGCTTGTGACGCAGTGACGATTGTATCTGGAGACACCAAGGACCAAGTGACAACCCAAATACAGTGGCAGTGTCCTGGTGGCAGTGAGCCTATTTTGGTAACCCTAGGATTTTTTGATATTTTCGATCCAGATCATCGGCATCTGGCTTCGATTTCTGATGAATCAGGGGCCAGAACCGAGGTGCTTGGCGCTGCAAACCCTGTCGTCAAGATTACGGCTGCTCCCGGGGTTTCAAGCTGGCTTTCATGGTCATTTTTTAAGTTGGGAATCGAGCACATCCTGATTGGATGGGACCATCTTTTGTTCCTTTTTGCTTTGATCCTGCTAGGTGGAACTTTTAAATCACTTTTTGGAACGATTACCGCCTTTACTATTGCCCACTCGATTACCCTTGCCCTTGCCGCGTTGGAGATTTGGACGCCTGGGCCAGCAATCGTGGAGCCGATGATTGGTGCGACTATCGCCTATGTGGGTTTTGAAAACCTGTTTTTGAAGGAGCCTAAAGGGCGCTGGCGGATTACATTCCTGCTGGGACTAATCCACGGATTTGGGTTTGCTGGGGCGCTTAAGGAGGTTGGAATTGCTCAAACCCAGTTGGCCACAACCCTGCTTATGTTCAACTTAGGTGTTGAGGTCGGCCAACTGATGGTTTTGGCGGTGTTTTTACCGCTTGTTTTACTTGCGCGTCGTAGTAAATGGGTTGTGAATAGAGCTGTTCCTGTACTGTCGGCCGGGATTGGGGGCACTGGCTTGGTCTTGGCGATAATGAGGATCGTTGAGGCGGTTGGTAGGGGATAGTGGGGCAGGGGCGGGAGGTAGGGGCGCGGAGTAGGGTGGTTGGTTTGGGCGGGATTTTGGGCTAGGTAATCTGTGTGCCGCCGTTTCCTTTTAGGGCTTGTTCAAGGGTCTCAGGGTTTGTGATGATCGCCTTGGCTCCACCCTTGTTCAGAAATTCACAGGCCGCTAGTACCTTTGGTCCCATGCTTCCTGGGGGAAAATAGCCTTCTTCGTATAATTCCATCAATTTGTTTTTAGAAACCTTGGAAAGTGCCTCCTGGTCAGGCTTTTTAAAGTTTATGTACACTTGGGGAACTTCAGTCAGGATGACAAAAAGTCTTGCGCCTATCTGATTTGCCAGGATAGCTGATGATAGGTCCTTATCGATTACTGCTTCGATACCTTCATAAGTGCCATCCTCAGCTTGTTTGACCGGGATTCCACCACCACCACAGGCAATCACAATGTGGCCTTTTCTTGCGGCCTCTATAATCAAATCCCCTTGCAGGATCTGCTTTGGTTTTGGGGATGGAACCACCCGTCTAAAGCCTCGTCCACTGTCATCAACGATGCTCCAACCCCTTTCAACCCTACACTTTTCAGCATCTTCTTGGCTCATGAAGGGGCCAACTGGTTTTGTAGGGTTTTGAAAGGCAGAATCTGCCGGGTCAACCAGCACTTGGGTAACTATTGTAAATACTTCTCTTTTTATCTGCTGGCGAGCCAGTTCGTTCATCATCGCCTGCTGCAGAAAATAACCAAGGCTCCCCTCTGTCTGGGCCACCAGCACATCCATTGGCATCGGTGGAACAGTTGCGGCCTCATTTTGCAAAAGCAGGTTGCCCACCTGTGGCCCATTACCATGCGTTATGACCAACTGGTAATCCCCTTGGACCAACATCTGCAGCTGTCGACTAATCTTTGCGGCATTGGACTGATGATCCCTAAAGGTGCCTTTTTGGCCATGCTCAATAAAGGCATGACCACCCAAAGCTACTAATACAGTTTGTTTAGCGCTTTCCAAGGTGTCCTCCAAAATGTCCTAGAAGTGGCAAAAGTCACTTAAGTCAAGCTAGTCGCAGATAATGCCACCATCGCATCTGAGATCAAGTAAAAAATGCGCGAACCTGTATCAACTGGCGGCTTGCGATCAGAAGGCGGGAGTTTTGAATAAAGTCAATTGGATTGGGATTTTGGGTCAGATAAATATCTCTTTAACAAGAAGGCGCAAAAGTAAGGAAAGGTGTAAATATCATTGCTGTAGCCAATATTTCGACCAGCAAATCTATAATGAATGTCTGGGTATCTGTCACTATCGATCAAAGTTCTCATCGATTTGGAGGTTCCTCTTTGTGCCTTCACCTCAATGGGGATGAGCGATTTTGCGGTTCTAACAAAGAAATCCTGCTCAAGCGATGAGTCGCCACGCTTATAGTAATAAAGCTTGTACCCGCCTTTGGCTAAAGCTTCTGAAACGATATTTTCGTACAGTGCGCCTTTGTAAACACCCAAGTTTTGGTTGGCCCTCAAATCGTCTTGAGCCTCTTCATCAATTATGGCTACAAGCATCCCAGTATCCGCAAAGTAGATCTTGTATTTCGAATCGTCGTGGTTTCCACCAAGCGGCAATTCAGGAAAGTTTAAGCAATAGCAAAGATTTACAATCCCAGCTTCATCCAACCACTCTATGCAACCACGATAAAAAGTTTACTAAAAACCGACATTTCCACTTCATTAAAGGGTGTCAGACTCAGCATATGTTCAAGCATGTCATCAACAAAGGAGTCGTTGTAGCCCTTTGCCCAAAGAAATTCCTCAAAGTCCATAGAGTACATTTCATAGTCTGTTTTATATCCAACGCTGTTGCTTTCAATTTTCCGATAGTTGATGCCCAGCATTGAACCACTGCAGATTATGTCAAACCTACCATCGATTTTGAAAAACTTGAGTGCCGTTGCTATATCTGGAAACTCCTGCAGTTCGTCAAAGATTATTACTGTCTTACCAGCGATGAACTGTTTTGATGGGTCGATTCTGGACAGGTTTTTGACGATGTCAGCAGTACCATATCCATCGGATGTAATCAGTTTGTACTTTGGCTCTTCAACAAAGTTTATATAGATTACGTTTTCGTAATTCGTATTAGCGAACCTTTTGATCGATTCAGTCTTTCCAACCTAGCGGGGACCTTTAACTATCAAAGGCTTTCTGTCTGGATTCGCCTTCCAATTAGTCAAAAAGACGTCAATTTTCCTTTTTAAATAAAGCATAAGGTGTGCCTTCCTCGAACGAACTATAGCGATGGGAGGGAACGGAATCAATTGGTTGCACAAAAAATGAGCGAGTTTTTTGTTTGTTTGCACATTTTTAGAGCGAGTTTTTGCTCCATTTGCACAAAAAATGAGCGAGTTTTGTAATGCAGGGGCACTTTTGGGGTTGTACAAAGGCAGAGTCAACGAGAACTTGGTAGATTTGGACATTAAATCATCGGAGGCGCCACCCGGATTCGAACCGGGGATAAAGGTTTTGCAGACCTCTGCCTTACCACTTGGCCATGGCGCCACAGCCACAAAGCCCGAAGATCTTGCTATAGCTGGCCCAACAAGTCAAGTCTAAAAACAGGAGCAGGGACAGGGGCAGGGAGCGGGGAGCAGGGACAGGAGGCAGGGACAGGGCAATAATTGCTAGTTTTGATGCTGCTATTAACATCATTGGGTTGACTTCTTTATGGTATCTGTTATGTTGATACTATGAGGCCACGGGAGACCATAGAGCAATTTGATCTCTTCCTAAAAAAGCATGGACTTTCCTTGTCGGCTGTCATCATCGGCGGCTCGGCTTTGTCTTTGTTAAGGGTTATCTCCCGCGAGACGCGAGATTTTGATGTGCTCCACCCGCCACTGACGGGCGAGATTATCAAGGCGCAGGCCGCCTTCGCCGCAGAGATGCGTAGACAGGGCATTCCACTTGATGATCACTGGTTGAATGATAACCCCGTGTCGGTGGCCGATCTGCTGCCGGAGGGGTGGCTTTCCAGGACGCAGGTTGTATATCAGGGAAGCGCTGTGACGTTGTTGTCACTTTCCAGAGACGACATGCTGCTGACCAAGCTCTTCGCTTATTGTGATCGTGGGACGGATTTGGGTGACTGCTTGGCGCTCAAGCCGTCCGCCGATGAATTGCGAGCGTCTTTACCCTGGATCGTCAAACAGGACGCCCATCCTGACTGGCCCAGTCATGTTGAAGAATCCATTCGAGAGTTGGCTAGGAGGTTGGGCCATGAGCTATAGTCGCAGCATTGCCCCTAGCGCCGTACCTGACCCCGAGACGCTTTCGTCTATGATGGCCGGGATTGGTATGAATGTCGCGACTACGCCTGACTGGAACGCCAATATTGAGGATACTCTGTACTTCGCCAGTATCGAAGGGATGGAGCATTACGATCTACGCACCCTGTCCCTTGTCACGCAATGGCTTTCTGTTCATCTGCGTAGGGTCAACGCTGACCGCATAATCCGCGTGGTTTCCGCCTGTCCTTTTGAACGAGTGCGTTCCTACTGGAAGGCTGTGGCTGTTTGGCAGTCCAAGGATAGGCGACTGGTGCGCCTCTTAGATACCTACCGTGGTTCTCGGATCGACCTGCTGCCCTCGGGAACGGACTTCCAAATCAGTCGGCGCGGCGAAGATACCCGTTTTGTAAATGGGCCACTTCGCGTGCCTGTTGGAACATTGCGGGAGCGTGAGTCGGACATCCTGAGTCCACAGGAGCTTGCCTCCCGCCACCCTGCCTATCGTTGGCGCATTCTCGTGGGACCTACCTACCGTGCCGACATGTTGGCACATCTCGAAAACAACCCCGGTCTATCAGCTTCGGAACTGGCTCGACTAGCCTACGGCTCTTTCGCCACGGCCCACGAGGTCAAGCGGGATTGGAGCGTCCTTTCGATGACACAGTCTGTTTGACGGGAATTATGGCGGGAGGCGGGGACAGGGGCAGGGCCAAAGTATACAAACCGGGGTTTTGAGCTATACTGCGGCGGGCATTTGGGCTAGGAGGTTAATGATGCCGAGATTTTCGTATCGAGACGGACGCTTTTACAAGGATGATGAACCATTTTTCTTTTTGGGCGCTGAATACCAATACTACCGCGACAAACGATCCAACTGGGCCGCCAGATTAGACCAGCTCAAGGCCGCAAATGTAAATGTAGTCTGCTTTTACACCCCCTGGCGTCATCACATCGTCCACGACCCAGTAACAGGTGCCATAAGCTATGATTTTGATGGCACCACCCTGGATTCAAGAGACCTAAAAACCTTCTTGCGTTTAATTCAGGAACGCGGCCTGTACATGCTGGCAAAACCAGGGCCATTTGTGCACTCAGAGCTAAATATTGGTGGACTACCAGACATTACTTCGCCCTCTTTCAACCCCGGCATCGAGCCAGTCAGAATTCACGACGGCAACCCCTTGTTTTGGGAATATGACTACACCTTGATGCCAAGCCCATATGACCAGGCCTTTGATGACTTGGCCAAGGAATGGCTCATAGCTGTAGGCAATATTTTGCGCCCATACGCTGCCCCAAACGGCAACATCATTGCCTTACAACTGCTGGATGAAACTATCTATTGCTCATCCAATGACGCCCCATGGCACTTTGGCTATGATGCCCCTGACGTCAGGGCCTTCCATCGATTCTTGGCCGAAAAATATGGTTCCGTGGAAAAATACAACGCCGCACACGGAAGCGAAATCAAATCATTTTCCTTTGTTAAACCACCTGTTTTGGATCCAAAAACTCCAGTCGCAAGAACCAGAGGCCAAACACTTGACCTAGTCGATTGGGGCGAATTTCAGTGGCGAATCAGGCGCGATATCTATGTCAGATACATTGAATATCTAAATATTGATCTGCCATATCTGACCAACTATGCCGGAATCACACCACCAATCGATGAAAACGTCCCAGACAAACAGGAAAGCTCCACCAAAAACACCCCCCACGAGTACATCAAGCTCTATCCCGAATGGTGGTTTGCCCACAATCGGATTGACCAGGACCTAGATGTCTATGAATACGGCATGATTAGCTGGCTTGGAGTGGCGGCTTATAACGTACCTGACGCCTCAACCCCACCAAAGGACGACGTTAAAGACAACGAGGTCTTTAACCGCTATATAAACACATCCAGGCGTCGCAGAGGTATCAATATTGAAGAAAACTGGGGCTTTGCAACTTTGTATCATCCGATGTCAAAGTATCCAATGATCCCATTTTTCCAAACGCTGGCGTGTGTCGCAGGCGGATGCACAGGCTACGTTGTGTTTACTGCTGTCTCGCACGGTTACTGGCTGGATGACTTGGACAGAACCACGCAAAAGCAGTACCGCACGTTCCCGTCTGATGCTCCAATTGGTGAAAACGGTGAGACTGGGGCGCTTTATGACTCCATGAGCAGCTTAAATCAATGGTTTGCGAAGGAAGGCGCCAATTTCCTTAAGGCAGAGCTTGATATGGACGTCTGCTTGATGGTAGTTCCGGAATATGCCGCGATTTCATCGTGGGTCCCAGAAGATCGTGACCCTTACTGGGTGCTGCCACATGCTGTGCCACGGACTGGCTACAATGTGATTGAACCTGCCACCATGATTTGTAACAACAATGGTATTAACTACGCTATTCGTGAGCTTCCAGCGCTTTCGATTGAAGAAATGGTCGATTATCCGGCTATCACGGTGCACCTCGGGTTTTTCCTGCCAAAGGCCGATCAGCAAAAACTGATTGATGCTGTAAAGGCTGGTGCAACCCTTATCGCCGGTGGTGAACTGCCAGCCTTTGATGAGAACATGAAGCCATGCACTTTACTGGCTGATTTCATTACCAATCCTGGTGAAACTAAAGGCAGAGTGTTTTACAGCACTGGCAACATCTTTAACGATGAGCGTGCATTTTTGGGTAACCTGACTTTGGCTGGTTGGGAAAAACGCGTCGACTATGATGACGGTCTAAAGGTGTTTGTATATCGTCATGAAGCCGATTACTACCTATTTTTCTTTAACTTTGACCGTCATGGAAGCCATGATAAGACTGTAACATTCTACGGTCACAGACTTGACCTGACGGTAGGTTCAAAAACCTGCGGAATAGTCCATGTAAACGCCCCAAAAGACGGCAAGGGCAGATTAGTTTCTTACTTGGTAAAAGGCGTCAACGAATATGAAATGGAAACTGCCGAAGTAGTGTTAAAGTTTGAAGACCAAAAACACATTATCCACGGCGACAATTCCGGATACGACCTGTAGCCCCCGTCTCTGCCCCCGCCTACTTCACCAAGGTGAACCACCTTCCAGGTGGCCACCAGCGCACTACAGCTCTGCCCTTGGAGTACGAGACCGGCACAAAGCCCCAATAACGCCCATCACTAGAGTTATCCCGGTTGTCACCCATCGCCAATATATGTCCTGGCGGGACCACCACTTCTGGATAATCTGGATTACCAGCAGAACTACCCATCATGGCAGGCTCGGAATCTGATGGCCAGGTTGACGCGTTTCTGCAATACCTGTCACCTTGCGCAGAGGGCGGGGCTACGTGCTGCGCTATGTACGTGACGCCACCCAACGTTTCTTGTTGTTTGACACACTTACAATGAGTTCCATCTGCACAGTCCACACTAGTTTCAATTATCTTGGTAGGAATCGGCTTTCCATTTATATGGATGACGTTGTCGATGATTGAAACTCTATCACCTTCAACTCCAATAACTCGTTTTATAAAGTCCTTCCCAGCATCAGGACCATCACCAGGAAATTCAAATACAAAAACTTCACCAGGTTTTGGAACGCCAACTTCGACAAAGCGCCAGTGGGTAAATGGCATCCTCAGGCCGTAGGCATACTTGTTTACAAAAATATGGTCTGAAATCAGAAGGGTAGGAATCATAGAACCAGTCGGAATTTTAAAGGCCTCAAACCAAAAGGCTCTGATTATCAGCGCTATTAAAACTGCAGTTCCAAGAGACCTGAAAGTCTCTAAAAAGCTTGCTTTTTTCAACAATTTGTTATGCTTGACCAAGATGCCTCTTAAAGCCTCAACCGCCATTGCTACGGTTGTTTCGTCATTTTCTTTTAAGGCATCGTCCAATTCCAAAATCTTTTTCTCAAACTGCGATCTGACTTCCGGAGATAGTCTGTTACCACGATAACGAATTATTTTAGTCGTATCGTCTAAAAACTTTTTCGCATCTTTTTTAAGCTTAACAGAGGCTGGTTTTGACACAAAGTAACCCTTTTACAAAACTAAAAACATCTTTTAAAGACCAAAAGAACCGAGTCGGAAGGATAGTTACGCAAGCAAAGCCTGTCAAACAAAAGCCACCAAAACATTTTCAATCTTTATTTCTACATTTGTGTGTAGAAAAGTTAACTAAAGCCATGTCTACAACTGTCCAAAAATAGTTTGTCTGCATTCTTTCGACCAACGAATTTGAATTGTGACCTGATACTCAACATTTTATTAACAAGGCTGTTTAATATATTTGCAATAGAAACAATTACTTAATTACGTTTTCTACTTTTAAACAGCCCCCACCATCTTTAGCTCCTAAAAATTAAAAATATAAAAACAAAGAAACACCTGTTGAAAGTTGGTGCTTATTGTCGAAGCTTGAATCGAAAGCTAGAATCCCAGGTGCTTTGGGTGAAGGACAATTGGCTTTGTCGGCTGTTGATCAAAAACTGGTTTTAGCATCGGAACCTAAAAGGGCTATCTGGTCACTGGAAATGGACAGGGCTGGGATCCAGTTGAAGCTGGAATCAGCAATGTTTGACAGCTTTTTGCTTGTTTCAAACCTGAAAGTGCTAGTTCCATATGCTGGAAAATCCTTTGATTACACTGCTGGACCAAAGGTTTTACAGTCGTCGCTTACTTTTTTAAAAAGCGTTGAAATCCACTTGTCTTTACCTGATTTGGTTAAAAGAAATAGGGTTGAACGTGACTGGAATATAAATCAGATCAGGGCGTTACACCAAGGTTTAAGCCTAGCTGGTACTGGGATGGGTGTGCCATTTACGCTGGGCGTTCAGATTGCATCAGGGGCTTTTCCTGGCTCTGCAAGACTTGAATTTGTAAAACCAAGGTTTTGGGGTTTTGTACCTGATGATTGGGATTACCTGCCAACCAGAATCATTGCGGGAATAAACCCAGCTTTGAGGTTGGATTTTGGTGATGATTGGGTTGAAATTGGGTTGCTTAGACCGTTACTGATCCGCCTGATTACTGGGTTGGGATACAAAATGCCAATCTTGGATGGCATTGGCTTGACTAGCTGGCGCCACGAGGATGGCAGATTGATTTTGTCCTTTGGTAGGCTGGTCCAAGATGAAAGCGCGTCAAAGCAGTCTGATCGCAAACCCCTCCAAAACACACCTGAATCCACTGCAAGGGCCTGTCTACAGGAGTTGACAACTGGCGGTCATAATCAGGCTGTTGTCGAAAGGTTCCTCAGATCCGGAGTTGCGGCGCCTAGATTTGCGACCGAGGTCATATCCAGAGCCTTGATTTTAGGTCAGGACAGACCTGAATCGGTTTTACCACACTTGGTAATGATGGTTTTGGCTGATGCTGGAAAACAGTCGCATTCGTTAGTAAACAATCTTTCGAAGGATCAGGTACTTCACAACACCAAGCGATTATTGGCTGCTGTAGAACTGGAAGGGGACCCATCTCAACTATTTTTGGCCGCGCAGTTGGTGGCAAAAGTAAGTTTGGGCATGGATCCCGACTATGCCTTGAAAATGCTTGAAGAAGTCAGATATCGTGGGATTGAAACAACTTTGGTGTTGCAATCCTTAAGTTTGGCTCTCGATAGAACCGGTCAGCATGAAGAGGCTCGGGTGGTCAGATCAAGAGCTTTGGCGCTGGTTCCAACAGGTCAGACTGCTAAGACGCTGGTTTTGATTACTGAACAGCTGGAATCCTTTGGGTTGACCGAGGTTGCTTTACAGTGGCTTTTGGATGTTATCGATCAGTGCGACCAAGGTTTTTATGGTTCCGAGAGTAAGGCGATAAAGAATAAGGCCACGTTAATGCTGGCCGCCAGAGAGTCGTTAGATACACAGCTTATTGGTCAAGCTAGAGGGCGATTACTGGGGCTTTTGGATGAAAATCCGCTTGACGAAGAGGCGCTTAATCTCTTGCTTGCAACTTCAAGCGGAAGTCGCCAAGTAGCCGAGGCAATTTCACGCTTTAAAGAGGCAGCCAACGCGGCTCATGGGATGCAACGAGCTGGATTTCTGCTTGAAGCTGCGTCTGCCACCCTTGATAGACTTGGCTTGAAGCATCAGGCAATTGAACTTTTGGAACAATCCCTTGAGGCAGCCGCTGAAAACCAGGCTTCTATGGTTGCATTGGACAGGCTGTACAATGATTTGGGATATGAGGAGCGACGTTTGGCCTTAATTTTGAAGCGAATTGAGCTGCCTTGCACTCCAAACGAGTTGGATGAATTGCGTTTTGAAGGGGCAAGGCTGGCTTTTGATTCTGGAGCAACGGATACGGCGGCACAGCTGCTGACTGCTTTGTTGGAAGGGGACCCCACGCATGTTTCAGGCTTGGAACTAGCACTTGAGGTGGCTATATCGATCAAGGACAACGACTGGGCCAAAAGAATCAGTAACACCCTGTCTGACCTGGGACATAAGCCAGATTTCAATGCTACTGGGCAACCTAATAATTCTGCTGTCGCTGTGCAAAGACCGGTTGCCAAAGACAATTTAGAGGATGATTCGGATGGAATGGAATTTGAACCTTCCATCAGCGAAGAGGAAGATGTAGAGGACCCAGACGACATCGCATTATTAGACGCTGATTCAGAAGAGTTAGATTTGTTTGAAGCTGAGGCCCAGTGGCTGAATCAGCAGATGAAGATTGGGACAGAACAGTTGCTTCTTGGAAATCCAATAGAGGCCTTGTCAGCGGCGCTTGAGGTTTTGGAGGTTGATCCAGTACACCTGGAGGCCTTGCGTCTTAGCGTTCAAGCCGCCGTTGCAGTTGGTGACCTTGATTTAGCTGTTCAGTTGGGGCGACGATGGGTTGATAGGATTTTTACCCCATCGCAACAGGTTTTGGCGCTTTTGGAATTGGCCGACATTCAGCTGCTTAGTTCCGAGGATCCAAGCGATGCTGTTGCTAGTTATGCCAGGGTAATGTCAACAAT
>Ga0255344_1001342_pt1 | contig 33461 bp, 28 predicted proteins | sample wastewater_treat_5_FD_192414 | JGI IMG/M metagenome (GOLD analysis project Ga0255344, IMG submission 192414) | Wastewater microbial communities from Lulu Island WWTP, Vancouver, Canada - plant18 | ecosystem: Engineered > WWTP > Wastewater > Unclassified | place: Canada: Vancouver, British... | reverse complement strand
AGTGTGGAAAAAATGGCCCAAAGTTGTTCCATTGTGTGGAAAAGTGGACTCAAAGTTGTTCCATTGTGTGGAAAAAATCGGGTGCCGGGGCGCGGATTTTTCCACAGTGTGGAACTTTTGTCGCCGATTTTTCCACAGTGTGGAACTTTTGCCGTGGATTTTTCCACAGCGTGGAAAATCCCGCTGATGCGGGATAAATATATTTCCACGGTGTGGAACTTTTGCTGTGGATTTTTCCATGGCGTGGAAAATCCCGCCGATGCGGGATAAACTTTTTTCCATGGTGTGGAAAACTTGAAAAAAATTATGGGGGGTGGTGAACTTTTTGCGCGGGGACGGCGATTATATCTCTAAAATCATAAATCCAAGGAGGTTGGGTCTGATGAGAGCGCTGAAGTATGGCATTGGGTTTGTCGTTCTGGCGGTTGGGCTGGGCGCGAATGCGGAAGAAAAAGTTGTGGAGATGGCGCCGATCGTGGTGACGGCGTCGCGGATTCCTGAACCGATCAATGAGACCGCGAGTTCGGTGGAGCAAATCACCGGCGAGGATCTTTTCGAGCGCCAAGACCGCACACTGCCGGAAGCGCTTTCGATTGTGCCCGGCGTGCTGGTGCAAAAAACATCCTACGGGCAGGGCTCGCCCTACATTCGCGGTTTCACGGGGTTCCATACCCTTTTGCTGGTGGACGGGATTCGCCTGAACTCGCCAGTTTTCCGCAGCGGCCCGAACCAGTATTGGAACACGGTGGACAGCTTTTCGCTGAGCCATTTGGAACTGCTCAAGGGTCCCGGCGCGGTGTTGTATGGCTCGGATGCGGTCGGCGGCACGTTGCAGGTATTTTCCACGCTGCCGGAGTTTGCGGCGCCCGGCGTAAAGGCATGGGGTGGCCGCCTTGCTGGGCGGGCGGCATCCGCCGAGCGTTCAGTAATTGGCCGGGCGGAAACGGCGTATGCCACGGAACACTACGCCGCGCAAGTCGGCGTGACCGCGAAATCGTTTGGTGATCTGGAAGGCGGGCGGCATGTGGGCCGGCAAAAGAAAACGGGCTATGACGAGCTTAATTTTGACGCCAAGTTGCGCTTGGCGTTGCCCGGCGACCGGGAAATGATTTTGGCATTCTTCTCGGTGGATCAAGACGATATTTGGCGCACGCACCGCACGCCGTGGGGGATTTCGTGGCATGGCACCACCATCGGCACCGAGCCGATTCACCGCTTTGATCAGGATCATGATCTGGGGTATGTCCGTTACATTGACCGGGAGGCCACGCCGTTTTATGACACCTTGGAGCTGACGTTCTACGGCCAGCGGCAAGAGGAAACCAAGGAAGTCCAAAAGCAGAGCGGCACGAGCGAAGTGGACGGCTTTGATGTGCGTACGTGGGGCGTCAAAGCGGACTTGCTCAAGGACACCAGCTTCGGCACTTGGGCCTACGGCGCGGAATACATTCGCGACAAAATTGACAGCTTCCGCCGCTCATACGATGAGGATGGTGAATTTGTTTCGCGCGGCATCCAGGGGCCGGTAGCTGACGACTCGTATTACCACATGGCGGCCATTTATTTGCAAGACCGCCTCGCCTTGACGGAGCGGTTGGAATTGACCGCCGGCGCGCGGGCAACATACGCCAAGGCCGACATCGGGCGTTACGAAAACTTTGAAACCACGCCGCACACGCCAGCATCGTTTGAAGACGACTGGACCGACCTTTCCGGGCATCTGCGGCTGGCGTGCCAAGTGATTGATGAACACTGGCTGGTGTATGCTTCGTTGTCGCAGGCCTACCGCGCGCCCGGGCTCTACGATCTGACCAGCTTCAACGTCAATCGCAGCACGGACATCGCCATTCCTTCGCCGGATCTGGACCCCGAGAAGTTCCTCGGTGGCGAAATTGGTTCGCGGGTGGAGAGCCGGTATGTGGCGTGGCATATCGCGTATTTCTATACCGATTTGCGCGATCAAATCATTTCGCACCACATTGGCGACAACTATTTCAGCCGCGCCAACAGCGGCGAAGGCTACGTCCACGGCGTGGAAACGGAGCTCAAGCTGAAATATACCGACCAATGGCAATCCCGCTTCGGGTTCACGTGGATGGAAGGATACACCGACTACACATCCACCTCCGGCGAGCCCGTCCACGAATATATCCGCACGCTGCCGATGAGCGGTTTTGCCACGCTGCGCTGGCAGGAGCCATCCAAGCGGTTTTGGGTGGAGGGCGTGGTCCGCGCGGTTGCCAAAGAAGACCGGCTGACGGCCAACGACAAGCGGGATACGCAGCGCATTCCGCCGGGTGGGACGCCGGGCTATGCCGTGGCTGATCTGCGCGCGGGCTGGAAGGTCAACCAGCGGCTCTCGCTGGTGGGCGGAGTGGACAACGTGACCGATAAGGATTACCGCCAGCACGGCTCAGGCAGCAACGAAGCCGGCCGGAACTTCATTCTTTCTGCCGAATACCAGTTCTAACGCAACGGCGACAGCACGGCGGGCGGTGGCGCAGGGATGCACACCGCCCCCGTTTTTTGGCGGGACAACTTGCCGGAGGGAGGGTGGCGTTATGAAGCGTCGGCCGGGAACGCGGGCAGGTGGGCGGTGGGGAGGTCGCGAAGGTGGGGCAAGGCGGCATCTTTGGCGGAGACCACGGGCGCGGCGATTGTGCCCCATGGAATGCCGAGGGCGGGGTCGTTCCAGAAAATGCCGTATTCGTCGCCGGGGGTATAAAAATCCGTGCACTTGTAATAGAAGTCAGCGGTATCGGTCAGCACGCGGAAGCCGTGGGCGAAGCCTTCGGGGATGAACAGTTGTCGGCGGTTCTCCGCGGAGAGTTCCACCGTGACGTGCCGGCCGAAGGTGGGCGAGCCGCGGCGGATATCCACAGCAACATCCAGAACCGCACCGCTCAGGACGCTGACGAGTTTGGCCTGCGGATGCCGGAGTTGGTAGTGCAGCCCGCGGACGGTATCGCGGCAGGAACGCGACAGGTTGTCCTGCACGAAAGTGCGGGCGAGGCCGGCGGCGGCATACTCGCGGGCGTGGTATGTTTGCAGAAAGAATCCGCGCGCGTCACCGTGCAACTGCGGAGTAAAAATCAGGACGCCCGGCAGGGCGGTGGGGGTGCATTGCAAGGCCATGGCTTCACCCGTGGCGGCCATCGGCCAATTCGAGCAGGTAGCGGCCATACGAATTCTTGGCCATGACTTCGCCCTGCGCGCGCAACTGCTCCCGGGAAATCCAGCCGGCGCGGAAGGCAATTTCTTCCAAGCAGGCAATCTTCAAGCCCTGCCGCTCCTCGATGGTTTGCACAAAGTTGGAGGCTTGCAGCAACGACTCATGCGTGCCGGTATCCAGCCAGGCAAAACCGCGGCCGAGCAATTCCACGCGCAGTTGGCCTTTTTCGAGATACTTCCGGTTCAGGTCGGTGATTTCCAACTCGCCGCGGGGGGACGGTTTCAATGCGGCGGCCATGTCGCACACCGTGCCGTCATAAAAATAGAGGCCCGGCACCGCGTAGTGGGATTTGGGCTTGGCGGGTTTTTCCTCGATGCCCAGCACCTTGCCGGCGGCATCAAACTCAACCACGCCGTAGCGTTCGGGATCGTTGACGAGATAGCCGAAAATCAGGCCGCCGGATTGCAACGCGCCGGCGCGGTGCAAAATGCCCGACAGGCCCATGCCGTAAAAAATGTTGTCGCCAAGAATCAGCGCCACGGGCTCGCCGGCGATGAATTCACGGCCGATCAAAAATGCCTGCGCGAGGCCTTCCGGCTTGGGTTGCTCGGCGTAGGAGAGCCGGAGGCCCAGCGCGGAGCCGTCGCCCAAGAGCGCGCGGAAACGCGGCAAATCTTCGGGAGTGCTGATGATCAGGATGTCGCGGATGCCGGTCAACATCAGCACGGAGAGCGGATAATACACCATGGGTTTATCGTGTACGGGCAAGAGCTGTTTGCTCACGACCCGCGTAATGGGATAGAGGCGCGTGCCCGACCCACCAGCCAAAACGATGCCCTTCATGTGTTGAATCCTTTCCGTGACAACCGGACGGAAGCATGGCCCAACGCGGTGCAGGCTTCAAGCCGTTTTGCGCCGGGCGGCGCTGGCGTGCGCGTCATGCCGCAAAGTCCGGCAGACGCGTGATGGCCCAGCCGTAGAAAGTGCGTGCAGCCTGGCCCAGCCACACGAGATTATCGAGCACATCGGCCGCCGCGCCCCGGTACGTCCACGAGCTGGCCGCCACCAGCGCTGCGCCGATGGTAGCCAGGTTGATGACATAGATCAGCGCATAGGAAAACAGCCGGCCGTGCTCCCGGACATCCGGCTGGCTGAAACCCAAAAAGCGCAGGGTGAAGGTGATGTGGAACGACCACGTGAGGCCGATCCAAAACAAAAAAATGGGGGCATAGGGTTGCACGGCGGGGAACAGCCACACCGCCAGCAGCCACAGTAGCGCTACCATAAAGGTGTAAAGCGGAAAAAAATAGGGCGCCAGTGTCACCCACACGTTGGTTTTGCTGACCTGCACGCTGCCGCCGTTTTCGCCCACGCGCAAGCGCGAAGCCCGGCCGCCGAAGAGGATGGTCCACAGCGCGTGGGTCAGCTCATGGCCGAGAACATAGGTGCGCGTCAACGGCGGCAGAAACAGCCAGATGATGGCCCAGATGGCGATGCCCGCCACACAGGCGGCGGCGGGCAGCATCGGCAGGCGAGCGGGGGATTGCGCCAGGATGAACACCACGCGGCCGAACGTCATGGTCAACGCCACGGCCAGCGGCAGCAGCAGCACGCCCACCAGCCATTTCGCCAACCGCAGTTTCATCGGCGGGAGTCTTCCGGCGCGGCCTGATCTTGGGCGGGCAACCCGTCGCCGCGCCTATTGGAGAATGGCTTCCAATTGGGCATCGGGCATGACGCCAAGCGCCAGCGCCTGCTTGTAATACTTGCGGGCCTGCTTGAGATCCTTGGGGTCCACCAAGGCGTACAGTTGCGCCAGATTGTAGAGGCACTCCGGCAGGTGTTTATCCAGCCGGATAGCGGCCAGCAGGCTTTCGCGCGCTTCCTCATAGAAGCCCGCGCCCATCATGGCCGCGCCCAGCGTGGCGTTGATTTCGGCATTACGCGGATTGTTCCGCGCCAAATCCACGAGCAGGATGGCGGCATCGGAATAGCGTTGCAGGCGGATCAGGGTGATGCCCTCGATTAGTACCAGATTCATGTCTGCCGGGTGGCTTTGCCGCGCTACCAGCACGGTGGCGAGAGCGGCGTCGTTTTGGCCTTCCTGCAACAACTGGCGCACGAAGTCGGCCGCGTTCATTCCCGCGGGGACTTCGCGGGGCGCGGCGGTGCTGGTCACCTTGACGGGCGGCGGCAAGGCGGGGGGCGCCGGCTGTTCTGCGGGCGGCGCTTTTTCAGGGGCGACCGGCGGCATAGGCACATCCGCCACCGCCGGCTTCCGCGATGGCTTTGCGGCAGCGGCCTCTTGAGTTTTGGCGGGAGCCGGCTCATCTTTTTGCACGCGAGCCTGGGCGGCTTTCTCCGCTTTTTCCAAAGCCTTGTTGGCTGCCTTGAGCGAAGCTTCGGCTTGTTGCAATTTCAGCTCGGCCTGATCAGCGCGGATTTCGGCATCATCCAACTCGCGATTGAGCGCCTGAATTTCATCATCCAGCCGCTGGTTCTGCGCTTGCAGTTCGTTGACCTTGGCTTCCAGATCGTTCAGGGCCTGATCCAATTGTTTCTTGGATTTGAGCTCCTTGCGCAGATCGCGGAGTTGCTCGTCCTTCTTGTCGGCCTCGGCTTGCAGCGCGGCCAGCGCGGACTGGCCGGCGTTTTTTTCGTCCTGCACCTGCTGGTTGGCGTTAGCCAATTCCTGCCGGCACTGCTTGTACTGGGCGGCGAGCGTGTCGTATTCTGCTTGCTGGGAATCGCGCGTGCGCAGCTCTTCCTCGAGGCTGGCAATGCGGCTCTTGAGGTAGTTGATTTCCACCGAGCGGTCTGCCACGGGCGCGGGCTCTTCGGGGACAACCGCCGCCGCGGGCGGCGTCGTCACCGGCGCCTCGCCGGGGAGGGGTTCCAATTCCGGCCACTCCTCCCGCGGCGACCCGCCGGCCTGTTGGCGCTGAATATCGGCGATCTGATTATCGCAATAGGTCTTGCGATATTGGATCACGCGCGGCTCCCAGCCCGGGAATTCCCGGGCCAGGCGCACGTAGTAATCGCGCGCGGCCTGATATTGGCGCAGCGCCTCGTCCAAGCGGCCCGCATCCAAACTTTGGTCGGCCTGAACCAACTGGATATAGGCCTCGGTTTGAATTTGACCGGGGTCGGACAGTTCGGCTTGCACCGGGCCGGCCATCAGCCAGCCGGCGCACGCCAGCAGCAGCAGGATGCGTTTCATGGGCAAGGCGCTTTCGGGCGGGGGTTATTTCAACGCGGCAGAAATCACGTGTTCGCCCGCGTTGATTTTTTCCACGAGGGCGGCCTCGGGCTTCTTGTCGAGCTTGAGCGTACAGCACGCGGCCAAGCCGCCCTCGAAGATGAGGTTTTCCATTTCTTCCACGTTGATTTGCGCCCCACGCAGGCAATCCAGCACGTGGGCCATCACGCCCACCTTGTTGAAATGCCGCACCACGAGGTTGATCACCGCGGAGGTCTTCTTGCGGATATTCACCACGTTGGGCGGGTTGCCGGTTTCCTGGAATACCTTGACGATGCGCACGGCTTCCTCGGCGATGGCCTCGGAGGCCTGGTCGGTGGAGGCACCGATGTGCGGGGTGCAGGCCGCCATGGCCGCGGCCAGAGACGTATCGGCGAAGGGCTCCTCGCCACCGGCCGGCTCGGCATCAAACACATCGCTGGCCACGCGGATTTTCTTGGCCGCCAGCGCATCCTTCAGCGCGGTCCAATCCACAATTTCGCCGCGCGCGGTATTTACGATGATAGCGCCGGGCTTGAGCAACGCGATGAACTCGGCGTTGATCATCTTCTTGGTTTCGGGCTTGGCCGCGAGGTGCAGGCTGATGGCATCCGCCACCTTGGCCACATCCGCCGGCGTGGCGCAGAAGCCCACGCCCAGTTCCTTGGCCTTTTCCGGCGTGAGCGAGCGCGACCACGCCATCACATTCATTTCGAGCGCCTTGGCGCGCTGCACCACCGCCTTGCCGATGGAGCCCACGCCCAGGATGCCCAGCGTGCGGCCCTTGAGGCCCGCCGCCTTGCCATATTCTTTTTTGCGCCACTTGCCGCCGCGCAGGTCGGCGGTGGCATCGGCAATCCGGCGGTCGGCGGCAATCAGCAAACCAATCGCCAATTCGGCCACGGCCTCGGTATTCCGGCCGGGGCAGTTGGTCACGTGAATGCCAAACTCCGACGCCTTGGCCAGATCAATCGTGTTCACGCCGGCGCCGGCGCGGATAATCAGCGAGAGCTCCTTCCCGGCCTCGATGGTGGCGGCAATGACCTTGGTGGAACGCACAATCAGCACTTCGGCATCGCCGATCGCGCCCGGCAGATCCTCGGCCTTGAGGTCGGGGTTGGAGATCACGGTGTGGCCCAGTTTTTCCAGCGCGGTAATCGCGTTCTTGGACATCTTGTCGGCAATCAGGATTTTCATGTTGGCTCCTTATACTTGTTATTACTTATCGCGGTAGGGCATCCTACCCGAGGATGCCCCACGCGGTGAACCCCTAAAACAGGCGCGGGTTAAAACGATTTCTTACGCTTGCCCTGCACCTTGGCCGCCACCTTCAGGCGCAATGCGTTCAGCCGGATGAAGCCGGTGGCATCATCCTGGTTGTAGGCCTTGGTCGGGTCAGCATCCATGGTCGCCATTTGCGGGTTATACAGCGAGACGGCGCTCTTGCGGCCGGCCACATAGAGGTTGCCCTTGTAGAGCCGCACGCGCACCGTGCCGGTGACGTTGCGCTGGGTTTCTTCCACCAGCGCTTGCAGCGCCACGCGTTCCGGCGCGAACCAGAAGCCGTTGTAGACCATGGCGGCATAGCGGGGGATCAGCCCGTCACGCAGGTGCATGGTTTCGCGGTCCATGGTCAGCGATTCCATTTGCCGGTGGGCAAACTGCAGCACGGTGCCGCCGGGCGTTTCATATACGCCGCGGCTCTTCATGCCCACGTAGCGGTTTTCGACCATGTCCACGCGGCCCACGCCGTGCCGCCCCGCCAGCTTGTTCAGCGCGCGCATGACCCCCAGCGGCGACAACTTTTTGCCGTTCACCGCCACGCAATTCCCACGCACAAATTCCAGCTCCACAATTTCCGCGCGATCCGGCGCATCCTCCGGCGCGACGGTCAACTTGAACATGCCGCGGTTTTGCGGCGCGAATGCGTCGAACCACGGATCCTCCAGAATGCCTGCCTCGTAGGAAATATGCAGCAGATTGCGGTCCATGGAGTACGGCTTTTTAGCCGACGCTTCCACATTGATGCCGTGCTTCGCGCAATATGCGATCATTTCGCTGCGGCCCGGAAACTGCTCGCGATAGGCCGCGTTGCGCCACGGCGCAATCACCTGCAAATCGGGCGCGAGCGCCGCCGCCGTCAACTCGAAACGCACCTGGTCATTGCCCTTGCCGGTGGCGCCGTGGGCGATGGCCGTGGCGCCCTCCTGCCGCGCAATTTCCACCATCCGCTTTGCGATCAGCGGTCGCGCGATGGACGTGCCGAGGAAGTACTGCCCCTCATAAATCGCGTTGGCGCGCATCATCGGGAAAATGAAATCGCGCGCGAACTCTTCTTGCAGATCGTCAATGTAGATTTTGCTCGCCCCCGTCGCCAGCGCCTTTTTGCGCAGGCCCTTCAGCTCTTCCTCCTGTCCCACATCCGCCGCGAATGCGATGATCTGCGCCTGATAATTTTCCTTCAGCCAGCGCAGGATCACCGACGTATCCAAACCACCCGAGTACGCCAATACAATTTTCATGGTCTTTTTCCTTCTTGCCGCGCCCGAAGCGCGAAACCGGAATACTAGGGTCTTCCCGTCAGAAATCAAGACCCGCCCCCCATCCGCCCTGTTTTGGGCTTTTTCCCCGCCGGGCCAAGGCATTAATTTGAGGCCGATTTCACTTATAATTATAAGTGAAATCGGCACTTAAAAACACGATATTTATGAAGAAAAATATTATTTATAATTAAAACATAGACAATGGGATATACATAATTATCATGAGGCCTTCCCACATATAATAAAAAATGAAATCAGACCGTTATTTTGGTGGATTTTGGGAAGCTGGCCGATTACGGGAGGGAGGGCTACAGTGGCGGGGGAATGAGGTGGTGCTGAAGGGCGAGGAAGTCGGCGGGGGGCGGGGCGGTGAAGACGAGGGGGGCGTGGGTGCGGGGGTGGGTGATGTGGAGTTGATGGGCATGGAGCATCTGGCGCGTAATGGGCGGTGCGTCGGGGGGGAGCGAGCGGGCGCGGCCATAGGTGGCATCGCCGACTACGGGATGGCCCAAATGGGCAAGATGCACGCGGATTTGATGGGTACGACCGGTTTCGATTTCCAACCGCAGCAGCGCGGCGCGTGGGCCGGTGCCCATGACTTCGTAACGCGTGAGGGCGGCACGACCTTTGGCGGTCACCGCCATTTTTTTGCGGTGGACGGGATGGCGGCCGATGGGTTGGTTGATTTCGCCGCGAGGCTTGGCAGGGATGCCCCACACCAATGCGAGATATTCCTTGCGGGTGGTGCGGCCGGCGAATTGCGCGACGAGCGCGGCGTGGGCGGCTTCGTTCTGGGCCACGACCAAAACGCCGGTGGTGTCTTTGTCGAGGCGGTGGACGATTCCGGGGCGCAGCTCGCCGCCGATGCCCTGCAGGTGGGCGCAGTGGTGCAGGAGGGCGTTGACCAAGGTGTTGCCGGGGTGGCCGGGGGCTGGGTGGACGACGAGCCCGGCGGGTTTGTTGATGACGAGGAGGTCGTCGTCTTCGTAAAGGATAGCCAGCGGGATATCGGCGGGGGCAAGGGGGGGGGGGGGGGGGGCGGGGGGGGTGAAGAGGAGTGTGTCGCCGGGGGCGAGAGAGGTGTTGGGTTTGCACAGCGGCGTGCCGTTGAGCGTGATGTGACCGTCTTTGATTAGTTGCTGCCAGCGCGAGCGCGTAATGGCGGGGTGGGCGGCGGCGAGCCAAACGTCAAGGCGTGGAGCGCGGGCGGTGACGGTGAAGGTGATGGGGGTGGCGTCAGTGGTCATGCGGTAGGAGGGAGCGGGTGGGGAGGGAGTTGGTAGGAGGATTTCTTGTGTATTTTGGCGGCGCAAAAACCAACCGACATCTTTTCCGCGCTGGCGCATTGCGCCCGACCGCTCGCGGACATGAGTCCTGCTCGGGTCGTCCGCCATGCGCCATCATCGGAAAATCTACCGGTTATTTTTGCGCGGCAGCCCCGCCAAAATCCGCAAGAAATCCTCCGCGTCCACGTCCTGCGGACAGCGGACAACCGAATCATGTCCTGCGGTCTATTGGCTGCTTCCGGTTCCTGTTTTCCTGTGTTTCCTGTTTTCCTGCTTGGTTCTGTTGGCTTGCGGTCCGCGGTGTTGGCTTGTGGGGTGGAGGTGGCGCGGGGGTGGGGCGGGTGGGGAGGGAGTTGGGAGGAGGATTTCTTGTGTATTTTGGCGGCGCAAAAACCAACCGACATCTTTTCCGCGCTGGCGCATTGCGCCCGACCGCTCGTGGACACGAGTCCAACTCGGGTCGTGCGCAATGCGCCATCATCGGAAAATCTACCGGTTATTTTTGCGCAGCAGCCCCGCCAAAATCCGCAAGAAATCCTCCGCATCCACGTCCTGCGGACAGCAGACAATGGAATTTTGAAACCTAGAGCTTGGAGCCGGAGAGACAGCTTCCGTACCATCTGGATTGTTGGCTGTTTTCGGTTCCTGTTTTCCTGTGTTTCCTGTTTTCCTGCTTGGTTCTGCCGGCTTTCAGTCCACGGCTTCGTCTTGTAGGGCGGGGGCGGTTGAAGCGCGAGTTTCAGGGCCTGGACCGGGGCGGTCATGGCGAGTGGGCGCAGACTTGGAAGCCGAGGGCGGCGACGGTTTCGAGAAGAGCGGGAGTGGCGTGGGCGAGATGCACGCGGATGGCAGAAAACTCGCGGCGCGAAGTGTAGTTCTTACGGAAGCGGTCAAAACGCCGGCGAAGTTCGGCGGGATCGGGAGTGGCCATGTCGGTGCGCCAAGCGCGGGTATCGCAAGGAATCGGGCAGGCGGTGGCGAGTAGCTCGGCGAGAACGTCGTCATCCGCGCGGTGAGCGGCATCAATTTCGATGAAGGGGGCGGGAGGGAGTAGGCGTGGGTCGGGGGTCCAAGTGGGTTCCACTTCGAGGAACTGGCAAAGGTGGCGATAGCAGTGGAGGGTGCCGTTGAGCAGGCCCTCGAGGGTATAGCCAGCGATGTGGGGGGTGAGGAAATCCACGGCGTTTTTGAGGGCGTCGGCCAGATGGGGTTCACCATCCCAGACATCGAGCGCGCAGGCGGCGATGAGATGATGGTCGAGGGCGCATTGGAGGGCGTCGGAATCCACGACTTCGCCGCGGGCGGAGTTGATGAACCAGGCGCCGGGTTTGAGTATCTCGAAGAAGCGGCAATCAGCAAGACGGCGGGTGGGGAAGGGGCCGCCGTTTTCAAGCGGGACATGCAGGGTGACGATATCGGCATGGGGCAGAACTTCGGCCAGCGGGAGGTAATCGGCGCTGTTGGTTTGCAAGGCCAACGGCGGGTCGTTGCGCAGTACGCGCAAGCCAAGCAGGCCGGCTTTTTCAGCAACGAGGCTGCCGACGTGGCCGCAGCCAATGATGCCGAGGGTGCGGCCGGGGAGCAGTGCGGCGCGGCGGCGCGCCAGCAGCGTCAACACGGTGGTGACATATTCGGCGACGGCGTTGGCGTTGCAGCCTGGGGAGGCGGTCCAGCAAATGTCGGCATCGTTGAGCCAGGGGATGTCGAAGTGATCGGCGCCGGCGGTGGCGGTGGCGACAAAGCTGACGGGGGTGTCGGCAAGCAATTCGGCGTTGACGGTGGTTTTGGACCGGACGATGAGCGCATCGGCCGCGACGAGATGGGCGCGGGTGATTTCGCGGTCGGGAACCAGGGTGAGGTGGCCGAGGGCGCTAAAGGCTTCGCGGGCTTGCGTGACGCTGGTGGCACAAACGATGTTCATGGTGGGCGGCGGGCGTTACAGCGTGGGCCGGTGGAGACGGGCAAACGGGCAACCAGCGGCGGAACGGAGCGGCACCTCCGGGCAGTTATTTTGGGGGCTCGGGCGGGGATTCCTCGATAGCACTGACAACGCCGTTGAGGAACTCCACCCGGGTACGGATGAAGGCCAGCGTTTGCGCCACATTGATCCAAGCGCTGCCGCCCATGGAGCGCAGGCCGCCGGGGCCCACGAGGCTGATGCCGTCAATGTCCACGCGCTGGCGCTCGTAGCGGCGCAGGGTATCCATATAGAGCCAGATTTCAGTGCTGCCGGCGGCGGTGCGGCGCACCTGCTTGCGCTGCGGATCGCCGAGCGCCATGCGGACCATGTCGGGCTGGAAGCCGATGTCAATCTGGCCGCTCCGAATGCGCGCTTGCGCGGCGACGGGAAAGGTATCGAACAGCTCTTGATTTTTCTCGATGCGCTTGGCGGGGGTGGAGGCGCAGCCGGTCATCAGCAGGGCTAGCGGCAAAAGCAAGCCGAGGGTGCGGAGCAAATTCATGGGGTATTCCTTGTCAGGTGAACGCGAGGAGTTGCGTATCGTGAGCTTCCAGGCGGCGGATGGCCACCGTCAGCCGGTTGCGGTTATTTTGGCGGAAGTAGTGCATTTTTTCGCTGATGCGCCGGACCAGCTCAATGCCGAGGCCGCCGGATTTGGGCGCGGCGACAATTTTTTCCATGTCGGGCGGCGGCTGTTGAGTGGGGTCGAAGGGATGGCCATCATCTTCAAACGTGATTTCAACGACGTCCTGATTGGCCACCATGTGCAAATGGATTTCGTGTTCGTCGCTGTCGTCATAGGCATACTTGACGATGTTGGAGCCCATTTCCTCGACGGTCAGCGTGGCGGAATACTTGGCGCGATTGGAGAACGGCAGCTCATCCATCCACGCGGAAACCTCCCGCACCACCTTGGTCAGCGCAGGCATCCGGTTGGGGAACCGCCAACTCCGTTCTGCAATCATTTGGGGCATGATACTTCGTAAAGCAAGCTTGCCATTGACTATCTGTTACAGAAAAATCTAATTTGATAAAGGATAAAAAGCCTTAAATTTGAAATTTTTGCCGGGAGAAGGGTGCATGATCAAGGCGTGTGATTTGACGAAAAACAGCGTGGTGGAGCTGAATGGCGACCCCCACGTGGTGGAGCAACTGCGGGTGCAAACCCCCTCGGCGCGGGGGGCGGCCACCTTGTATAAAATCCGGTTCCGCAACGTGCGTACGCGGGCCAAGCTGGACCAGACCTTCCGCGGCGACGACCCGGTGAAAGAAACGGATTTCGACACGCGGCAGGTGTCGTTCAGCTATCGCGAGGGCGACCGCTTCACGTTCATGGATGTGGATGACTACACGCAGTTCGAGCTGATGGCCGACGAAATCGAAGACGCGGTGCCATTTCTGGTGGACGGCATGGAGGGCATCAAGGCCCTCACTCAGGAAGGCAAGGTGCTGTGCATCCAGTTGCCCGATGCCGTGGAGTTGACGATTGTGGAGTGCGCGCCCGCGATGCGCGGCGCCAGTGTGACCGCGCGCACCAAAACGGCCAAGCTGGAAACCGGCCTGGAGTTGCAAGTGCCGGAATATATGGCGCAGGGCGAGCGCGTGCGGGTGGATACCCGCACGGGCGGGTTCATTCAACGCGCGTAGTAAAACGCGCCGGAGCGCGCGGACCATGCGGCTTTCCCGCTGGGGCAGGGGTGTGGTAACGTGGCCGCTGGTGGAAGGAGTCGTGTGAAATTTTCGGAGATTGATTGGGCGCAGTGGCGCCCGCGGGAAACGGCGACGTTGATGTTCATCCGCATGGATGGAATGGTGCTGCTAATTCGCAAGTTGCAGGGCATGGGCGCGGGGTTGATCAACGCGCCGGGCGGGCGCGTGGACCCGGGCGAAACCCCACGGCAGGGCGCCATCCGCGAAGCGCAGGAGGAGCTGAAAGTCACGCCCTACGAGCCGACGGAAGCCGGCGTGCTGGACTTTGAATTCACCAACGGCTACTCCCTGCGGTGCCACGTGTTCACTGCGGCCACCTATGACGGCATTCCCACCGAAACTCCGGAGGCCATCCCGCTGTGGATTGATGAACGTGAAATGCCCTACAACCAAATGTGGGCTGATGACCGCGTGTGGATGCCGCTGGTGCTGGCCAACCGCAAGTTTCATGGCCGCTTTTTGTTCGAGGATGAGCAGATGCTCGGCTGCGAGATTGATGTGGCGCCACGGGCGGGCGTGGAGTTGGCAAGCTGACGCAAGGAGGCGAGCATGGACTGGGCAACATGGAATTGGGTGGATTGGTTGTTTGTGGCCGTGCTGCTCTATGGCGCGGTGATGGGGCTGATCCGCGGACTCTCGCATGAGCTGGCCACGCTGATCAGTATTGTGGTGGCCGTGCTGGTGACGCGGCTGGGTTATGAGCCGCTGGCGGCATGGGCTTGCGCGCGCTGGGGGTGGAATGAGGAAATCACCCGGCTGGTGGCGGTGGTGGCGTTGGCGCTGGCCACGCTGCTGGGAATGCGCCTGCTGCGGATTGCGCTGGGCTCGCTGATGACCTTTGCCTTCAAAGGGTGGGTGGAGCGGCTGGGCGGGCTGCTGGTGGGTGCGGTGCGACAGGGCGTAATTTTTTTGGTGATTTTGCTTGCGGCAAGTTTTGTGCCGTCGGCATGGGTGCAGCGCGAAGTTATGTATAACTCCGCGACCGGCCGCACCACGCTGCCGTTCCTAGTGGAAAAATATAACGAGGTGGCCGCACGCGCACGGATGATTCAGGCGGATATTCCCGGCGGCGTGGAAGAACCACACGCGATCCTGCCACCGCTGCCGGAGCCCGACCCTGTGGTCGGCCTCGACGAGTACGCGCCGTTGTATCCGGTGGAGGAATAATCGGCCATGGCGGCCATGGTCTCCAAGGATACGATTGACCAAATCCGCCAAGCGCTGGACATCGCCGACGTAATAGGTTCCTACATTCAGCTCAAGCGCACAGGCCACACGGCCAAAGCGCTGTGCCCGTTCCACAAGGAAAAAACGCCGTCGTTCCACGTCAATCCGGCGCGGCAGGCGTTCCACTGTTTCGGCTGCGGGGCTGGCGGCGATGTTTTCAAATTTGTGATGCTCTATGACCACGTGGACTTTCCCACGGCGGTGCGGATGTTGGCGAGCCGTGCCGGCATTCCGCTGCAACTGGAGGAAACGCACGGTGGCGCCCGGGAAGGCCCGCCCAAGGACGAGTTGTTTGCCGCCAATGAAGCCGCGGCCAAACGCTACCTGAAAGAATTGATTCAAAGCGCCGATGCCGCGCCCGCGCGCGATTACCTGAACGGGCGCGAGCTGGGCCTGGATGTGTGGAAAGAGTGGGGTATCGGTTGGGCGCCGGAAGGGTATGGTTTTCTGGCGGATAAGGCCGGGCCGCGCGCCGCCATCAAACGGGAGGCCATGGAAGCCGCCGGCCTGCTGGTGAGCAATGAGTCCGGCCATCTCTACGACCGCTTTCGCGGGCGCGTGATGTTCACCATCCGCGACGAACTGGGCCGCGCTGTTGGCTTCAGCGGGCGTATATTGCAAAGCGACGACAAAAACGTCGGCAAATACGTCAACACGCCGGAAACACCGGTCTTTCGCAAAAGCCGCATTTTGTTCGGCTTGGACAAAGCCAAACGCGCCATTCTGGATGCGCGGCAGGCGCTGCTGGTGGAAGGGCAAATTGATTGCATCCGCTGTCATCTGGGCGGGTTCACGACGGCCGTCGCCGCGCAGGGCACGGCATTCACCAGCGAGCATGCCGCAGTGCTCAAGCGCTATGCGGATCACATCTTGATTGTACTGGATGCCGACGAAGCCGGCCAAAAGGCCGCGCTGCGCACCGCCGAGCTGCTGATTGTGGAAGGCTTGGCGGTGTCGCTGGCGGCGCTGCCGGCTGGCGAGGACCCCGATTCGCTGATCCGCGGGCAGGGGTCAGCGGCCTTTCAGGCGCTATTGGACAAGGCGCAAACGGCCATGGGCTTTTTGCTGGATGTGCTGCGCGCGAAAGAAGACGTGCGCACCCCGGAGGGCCTGCTGCGGGCCACGCGTGCCGCGGTGGATTTGGCCACCCGTGCGCCGAGCGCGGTGCAAGCTGAACAGATGCTGCGCGAAGCCGCCACGGGGCTGGGCATCGGCTATGACGCATTGCGCCGCGACTTGCGCGCGGCCGTCCGGCGAAAGTTCCGCCCGGCTTCCGCCGCCGCGGAATCATCGGCAACCCCTACCGCTGCCCCGCCGGTGGACGAAGTCGAGTTGGCCATGCTGCTGGGCGCACAGGGCTCACCGGAAGTGGCCGGCCTCGTGCGCCAATGGATCCCCTACCCGCTGTTGACCGATCCCACGTGCCGGGCGGTCATTCAAGCGTTGGCCGAAGAAGAGCCCGACCTCATGGCGGCAGTGGCCGATGCCGGCGAGGCCGCGCAGGTTCTCGCCGCGCAGGTGGTCAACGCGCCGGCTAAAATTCGCGGGGGCGATGCCGACTTTGGTGTGGAAAAAGCCGCGCAAGATTTGATTGTACGCATTTGGCAACGCCATCTGGACCGCCGGCGTCAGGAGCTGAGTCAACGCCTGCGGACGCTCACGGGCGCGGAGCACGAACAGGCCATCCGTGAGTTGGCCGAGTTGTTGACCGACCAAGGCAAACTGAAACTAGGCTGGGCGCAGGCCCAATCGGTTTTGACCCGCCATTTGGACCGCGTCTGCGGCATCTAGCGATTCAAGGGGGAGAGCAGGGACTTGACGGCGGGCAAAATGGGGTGGCCGATTTGGCCCAGCGGGTGCACCGATAGACGTCAGCATGCCAGCTGAAAAACAAAGCGGAAAAATACGGAAAAGTGCCAAACGGAAACCAAGACTTGATAGTTGACCGCCCCTCGTGCTGTCTCGTATAAGTATTTTTGCAATGCGAGAACTCGGGGATATCAAATGCAAAGAGTTATGACTCTCGCCAAGCCGCGAGCTGTTCACTGCACGCTGCACATCATATCCATTAGCTTCCGAGCGCAAGGCGGCTGAAAAGCAAGCCGATTCTCACAGGTATGCGTCATTCAAGCAACGGGCATGGGCCTTGGGGATTGCAGGGCTGTTCCTCCTTATGCCATGCACTTTGCATGCGCAACCGATTGAGTATCAGGAAACCCAAATCGCCTTTTCGCCCAAAGGGGATGCCCTGACGTTGATTTTGGGCGCCTTGCAAAGAGCCCGGCGGCAAGTGGACGTGGCCATGGCGTTCCTGACCCACGATGATCTTATCAACGCACTCTGCCTAGTGGCACAACGCCCCGGGGTAACGGTGCGATTCATCACTGACGACGAGATGGCCAAGCCCGCCCAACGGCCGATTCTGGAACGCATGGCTCTGGCCGGGATTGAAACCTATGTGGTCACGGTTCAATCCGGGAAAATGCACTTGAAGGCGATGGTGGTGGACGAGGATCTCGTGATCAGCGGCACGGCCAATTGGACGCGGCAGGCGTTCGAGGCCAACATTGAGGATACGGTGTCCATGCGCTCCGCGCCTCTGGCGCAGAAGTACCGGGAACAGATGAACCGGCTGATTGCCGAGGCGACGCCGATCGTGGCTTATGGCGGCGAAGATCCGCGTCAGCTTGCAAAACGGTACCGAAACATGCGCTGGCCGGTACCTGCCGCGCCGGGGGGGAACCATCGGGGCCTGGCAGGTCCCCGCTCCCGGACGTTCCGGCCATCGAGGATGGATGTCTTGTCCCGCACCGGGGAAGGGAACATGGATGCTTGGTTCACTTTTGAACCGGGTGTTGGCGAAGCCTTGGCAGCGTCCATTCGATCCGCCACCAACCGCATCGATGTGGGGATGTATCTGTTGAACCAGCCGGAACTGGTCCAGGCACTCGCCGACCAGGCACAAAATCCTCAAGTACGTGTGCGGGCCTTGTTCGACATCCAGATGCGCGAGGGCGGGTTCATGGGAATCCTGCATGACTTGGCCGAGGCGGGCTGCGAAGTCGGAATTTATGGAGGCGACCGCCACAGCCTGCATCTTAAAACGCTGGTGGTGGACGACCGCCAGGTCTGGACCGGATCGGCCAATTGGACCAAAGCGGCCATGGGAATGAACATCGAAGATATCCTTTGCTTCCATTCTTCCGACATGGCCGCGTACTACCGAACCTTTCTGGGTCAGGTGGCGGTCCATTGCATGTCTTTCGATCCGCCCGTAGCCGCCGCCGGCGAGGTGCCGGCGGAAGGCTGCGGCCGTTTGCCGCCGACCGGTCCCCGCACGAATTTCACCGCCTTGGCGAGGCCGCCGTTCGAGGCTTTTGAATTCGAGGCCCAAGCTCGCTATCTGCCCGACGAGCAATATCTGCCTGCCCTTCTGGACGTGATCCGAACCGCCGACCAGAGCCTGCTCATGCTGATGTATGCCTTCCCGGCACCGGAAACGGCGGGAGAAGCGCAAGCCGCTCTTGTGCGGGAAATGAGCTGCGCCGCTGCTCGCGGGGTCTATGTCTACCTCGGACTCTATACGCCCCCCGGCGGCAAGGACCGGCTGGGAGATATGCACTCCGCCTGGGCGGAACGGCTGCGTGCCACCGGGGTCGACGTGCGGTTGAGCATCCCCAATGGCGCCCAGCACGACAAGCTGGTCGTGGCCGACCTGAGACGGGTTCTGATCGGCTCCCACAACTGGTCGGAAGGCGCACTCTCCGGCAAGCGGGTATACGAAGCAAGCGTCCTGCTCGATCTGCCGCAGCCCGATCCCCGCTGGGCGGACTACGTGCTCGGTCGCCGGATGGTGGACGACATGCGTACCCGCCAGCAGTGGGAGGCGGAAATAGATCTCCTGCGCCGCCTGCAATCCCTCCCGTCCCACGAGCGCCTGGAACAGACCGCTTTGCTTGAAGCCGAAGCCGTTCCGGCGCCATCCGCCGCCAGCTGGACCCGCGTGAGGGAGGAATTCATGACCGAAAGCGGCGACCGAATCCTGCTTCGCGATGGCCGGCTTCTGGCCGGGCAATGGCTGGTTGGCCAGCCCTTGCGCCACCAGTGGCGCTTTCCGGACGGCCAAATCCGCTGGATCGACAAATCCGCGGTGCAATTGCTGTGGCGCGCATCAGCGAGCACTCCTCCTGCTCGACGCCCGGCGGATGCCAATTCCGGTTCAACGGTTAAAACCGCCTTCCTGCCGCAAACCGCGTTCGGCGCCGATCTGCTCGAAGGCGTCAAGAAAGCGCGCAAGAGCATACTGATCGCCACCTACAACATGTCCGAAGGACTCTACGGTCCCTTGGGGGAGTTCTATGACGTGCTGCGGCAAAAGTCGCAGGAGGGAATCGAGGTCGCCTTCGTCACGGAATTCGGGCCGGGCACCAGCGCGTTTCTCAAGCGTGCGGTGCTGAATTTCGCCAGCACGCTGGCGACGGGCAATGTCCAGGTCCGCTTCATGCAGGCCTACAAAGTCATGCACAAGAAACTGGTCGTGGTGGATGGCGAAACAGTGTGGTTGGGCAGCGCCAACCTGACCACCGCCGGGCTGTCCATCAGCAGCGAAGCCAACGTTCGCATCCAGGATACCACCGTGGCCGGCGCAGCGGAACAGGACGTCCGCAGCCTGTTTGAGCAAGCCAAACCCCTGTCTGAACTGAAATACTGAAGAGGTGGCAGCATGAGCAAACTGAGCCAATGGATTCCGGTTGCGCTCGTCGCAGCGTTGGCGTGGACCGGGGCGTTGAAAGCCGAGGGCGAAACCTTTACCTACGAAGGCGATCCCGATCGCCCCTTTCCCGGTGCTTGGGGCAATCCCGATGTGGATTGCAGCGACCCCCACGACCCCGGTGAAAGCGAATGCTGGAAATGCGACAGCGACAGCCCGCCCAAGCCAGTGCCGAAGTTCGAGTGGATTCTCACGCGGGAATGCCCCACGTTCAGCATGAGCAACACGGTGCAAAGCAACTGCTATTGCGTATTGGAGGGCGGAGAGATGACCGACAGCATTACGGCGGACTACACAGCCGAGGACGGGCGGAAGTACTATGAACCGAGCATCGAAGGCTGCGGCGGCGAGCCGCCCGAGGAGGAGGCAATCACCCAGACGATCGAATGGAATTGGACGACCGCCGGCTTGACGACGGATCCGGCTTCCGGCCGGGGCGAGACGGCTTCATTCAAATACACCGTACCCAAGGGGCCGTTTTCCATAGACGTATCCTTCTCCGCCAAAGCCACTCCAAGCGACACCGATTGCGCGGAAATCACTGCTGGACCGGAAGTGGTCGGCCAGATAACGGGGGCGGGGTATGAAAAATACCAGCCGCCAGAACCAGAAAAGAAAAATCCAACACCCCAGATGGTTGCATGGCCACTATATCACGGCGATCAAAAAGCATGGGGAAAAATCCAGTACCGAATTAAGAATTGCCTAACACCGGCACCCGTGTGTGAAGGGAGCGACTGCTCTCTGTGCAGAATAGAGGGTTATTTCTACCTAATTGACGTAGGGATACTGGTTGTGACCAATATGGTTGTAACCGCAAACAATTGTGATCTGGATGTAGGCAGTTCAAGGGCGCGCACACAGACCAGAATCACAGAAACCATAGATCACGAGCAGCTTCATCTGGCGCTGCTGGAACGTTTCGTAGCCGAATGGAATGCCAAAATACCAGATTTGAGCCTTGCGGACTCTTGTGATTACGCGCAAATAATACTTGATGAGTTTTTAACCGAGTATGAAGCAGCAAAAATCAAATTTGAAGATAACCCACACTGTCCGGAATTTGATGGGGCCGCAACCTTCAAATTTGATGCATGTAATGAAGTGTATTCAGGCAAGATTAATTGTAATTAGGATGCAACTATGAAAATCATCAACATTATTGTACTGTCGATTATGACAGGAGCATTATCCGGTTATGGCGAGATGGTTGCTGCGCCGGCTGATCTGTGGACGAAATACGATTTAATTGCCAAGGTAACCATCTTGACAGTTCATACCAATCAAGAGGTGCTTTACTTTGATTCACCCCGCGGAAAATCGTATGGTTACCCAATGGAGGTGGAGGTGACGGAGGCCTTGCGGATGCCGCCGGAAATGGAGCCGGGCAGAATCCAGTTGCTGGCGCCGGTCTACAGCATTCATGGAGACAGGCGGCTTGAATTCGATTTTTATTCCAAAGGGGAATATTCGGCCGGGAATCAACCCGCTGTGGCTTGTTCATACCAGCGGAGAAACGGGACATGGCTGGTCTCGGAATGGGTTCTTTCGGAGGCGCAATGGGCGGAGTATCGCGACCAAAAAGAGCGTGGGGTGTCGAGCGTGGATTCACCGCGCAGTGAATCCCGCGATATGGTAGAAAATGCACGAGAATTGATCCGGCAATGGCGCGGCGGCGAGATCAGTATGGAAGAGTATAACGAAAGAATGACCCCCATCCGTGAATACTACCGGTGGCAATCGGACAAACTGCAGGAACTTCCTTAATCGGCTGATTCTGATCTTGGGGCTGTTCTGGCTCCACAGCAGCCGGGCGGAGCCGGTGGCGCGGCCGGCGGAGTCGTGGGAGGAGTACGACCTGATCGCCAAGGTGGTGGTTCGGAGCGTGGACGCGTCGCAGGAGGTCAAGACCTACGACACGGCGGAGGCGCAGATGTTTGCCCATCCGGTGGAAGTGGAGGTGGTGGCGCCGTTGCGGATGCCGGGGACTGGAGTGACCTGGACTGTGCTGGCTCCGGGTTATGGGATCTATCGTGGAAAAAGGCTGGATGTCTATTACTGGACAAACGGCGTATATTCCACGACCAACGTGCTGGCTCTGGCATGCCGGTTCGCGCGCGACAAAGCCACGCTGGCGGTCGATTGGGTGTTGACGGATGAGGAGTGGGAAACCTACCGGCGGCAGAAGGAGACCGGGGTGGTTGAGAGGCCGCTTTCACAGGAAGATTATGAAATCCAGCAACGGCTGGATGCGGCAAACAAATTGGAGGTTCCTCGCTATTTTCAGTGGCTGAGTATGGCGGGTGAGGGAAGTTTTCCTGCAACGAAGTAGAGCATGGCAACCATGTTTCGGATGCTTCGATAGCCACGAGCCTTGCGGCGGACGGCGGAGAAGACGCTGTTGAGCCCCTCCATGAACGCATTGGTTATGCCCTGCTCCCAATGCGCTAGGATACCCGCGATGTGCGACTCGATCAGGTCGGCTACACGGGCCATGTGGTGAAGCAGCCTACGACTTGCCTTCCGGGCCTCCCGGCGCACCCAGCGGCACCACTCCCCAAAACGTTCCGCCGCTGCGGCCGCCGAATCAAGCGCATAGATTTCTTGCAGCACCAGACGCATCTGGTAGGCCCGGCCTGTCTGGAGCATGTTCTGGTCGATCTGCCGCAGGGGTGCCCGTTGTTTGCGGGTGAGGTTCTCGGGATTCTTCAGCCACAGCCAGCGGCTCTTGACGAGTACCGCCCGGGCCGTGGCCGAGCCGCTTTGTGCTTCAGCCCGCCGCACCAGGTCGACCGCCTGGTTGGCATGGGCGATCACATGGAACTTGTCGTAGATGATCTGGGCGTTCCGGCAGTAATCGCGAACCCCCTTGGCATATGCCTTGCTCATGTCCATGGACACATGCGTCAGGGCGTGGGGGTGGCCGTTATGTATCGCCAGAGCCTGCACGAACTCCGCCCACGTTTCGCTGTCCTTTCCCGGCGTGGCAAACAGCACGGCCTTCTTCACCAGATCCGCGAAGACCGTTAGATAGCGATGGCCTTTCGCCCGAGTCATCTCATCGACGCCCACGCAGGTCACGTCAGACATATCGATGGCCGCATGCGCCTCCTCGACATAGGCCTGGACTACTCGCCACATCCGGGTGTCCTGCTCACCAAGGATTTCAGCCGCCTTCTTCACCGGCATCTCCCGCATTAAGGTCAGCGCGAAGGCTTCGAACTCCTTTGTGAGGTGCTTCGCTCGACCTTCCCATGGCGGGGTCACGCGCCAGACTTTGCCGCACTGCGGACACCGGCCCCGCGGAAGGTCGCAGACGATCTCGGCCTCCTTGCTGAAGATGTTTAGATGGCGCCAGCGTAGCCCCCGCACATGATCATGGCAAACCACGCCCGTACTCCCGTCGTGCGGAGAGCGCTCGTTAACCCAGAGCTCCGGCGTTTCCTTCACATGCAGTTCTAAAGCATTCTTGGCCTCGTCGAACGTCGCCCGCTCGACCACCCATGCATCGCCTAATCCCAACAGTTCGCTAAACAATTTTTCTGGTGTTGTCATACCCCTGAAACTGAACTATTTTCCTGATTCTGGCCACTGGAATCAGCGAGGAACCAAATTGGAAGATATAATCAATCAGATGGAAAATGGCGAAATATCCCATGAGGAATACGAACGCCAATCAGCGCCTTTAATGGAGATTCTTACCCAACCGAAAGTTGTGACAACGTTTTAGTTTGTCCAGATCACCGGCAAATTGCTTGGCGAGAGAATGGGATTATTGAGCAATATATGGGATGGACATCTGTTTTATGAAAAAAATCGCACATCTTGGGGCATGCTTGCTCCTTGTATTTGTAGCTTCGTATGCTCAACAAATGACAGATATATACGCAACTAAAGACCCGGTTTTTAATCAGGAGCCACAGGCAAGCGAAAATCTGTCCACTCAAGAACTGGATGCCGATACAAACCGGAGTGCACAGGTCGAAGCGCTTCTTCAGCGGATAACCTTGCGCAGGGAATTGAAGGCCGGACACATCACAGAGGAAGAATTTCTGCGGCAAAAAGCATCTCTGGATGAAATCATTCACGAACCCATTGCATATTCGGACGATAATCCCCCCGAGGTGTCATCGCATATGGCCGAGGATCCGGACCTGCAGGCGCGGGTGAATGCATTTCAGAAGAAATTAATTCTTCGCGGGCGTATGGAAATGCGGGCCATTACACAAGATGAGTATGATCGGGAAGCCGCTCCATTGGATGACATCATTCAATATCCCGGCATATTGACTAACCGTGTTATTCCGGAGCAAGTAATGAGCCCAGATTTACGAGAGCAAGTGGATGCGTTCAAGCAATATATCACCCTTCGAAGGGAATATCAGCGTGGACAAATATCGGCTGAAGAATACGGCCGGCAGTTCAAGATTTTCGATGAAATCATGAACCGCTCGGTCCGTTGGACAATCATTGAGTAAAGGTAAAACTAAACAAGAGCCAAGGGGTCGGCCCTATAAATTAATAAAACGGACTGATGGGGTGGCTGGAACCTGATTCGGCTAGCGCCATTCGTGTTTGGGATATTTGCGACGGAGTTCCTGCTTGATGCGGGGATAGTGGTCGCGCCAGAAGCCGGGGAGGTCCTTGGTGATCTGCACCGGGCGCTGGCTGGGGGCGAGGATATGGATCACGAGCGGGATGCGGCCGGAGGCGAGCGTGGGCAATGACTCCACTCCGAACAATTCCTGGATGCGGGCGGAGATGAATGGCTCCGCGGTGTCGGCATACTGAACCTTGACGGCGCGGCCGTTGGCGAGCGTGACACGCTCGGGCATATGTTTTTCTACCAGCGCAATCTGCGCGGGGGATAGCAGCGATTTTACGGCGGGCAGGACGGGGCGGTCCTTGATTTCCTTGTGAGAAACCGCGCCGTGGCAGATTTGCTGGATCAGCAGTTCGCGGGAGGCTTCGTCGTAGGCCGGAATCTGCCAGTCGGGGCAGACCGCGGCGAGGAGATTGACGCGGGCAATCCATTGGTCCACGGTGCGATCCCACTGCTTGAGGGCGCACTCGCCGGAAAGGACGGCCTTGGCGAGAAGTTGCGCGGCTTCTTCGGCGGGCGGCGGCTCGGAGGGGCGGGAATCCAACGCCAAGTCTCGAAACACCACCTCCTGCCGGGCCACCACGCGTTTGGCGGCGGCATCCCATTGCACCGTGATGCGGGCGCTGAAATCGTCGGGATACAATTCCCGCAGCCATTCCTCGCGGATGGCGGTGGCTTGGGTGAGCAGCACATTGATTTCACCATCGCTACGGCCGATTTCGTTGATTTCGTTGGCGACCAGCAGGGGGGCTTCGTCAGCGATGGATTCGCGGGCCAATTCGCCGCGGCGTTTATGCACCAACTCGCAGCGCAGCGTGCCCCGGTCCAGCCGTCGCGCCACTTGGTCGGAAAATCCCAGCAGGATGCACTTGGCGACGTCGGCATCTTCGGGGGGGGAGGTTTCCAACGGCAGTTGTTGTGCCGCCGCGATGCGCAAAAAATAATCCCAGACGGGGCCGACCTGCCGTGCGGCGGCCGCGTGGATGCCCAGCTTCCGGCAGCGCTGCAGATCGAATTGATTATGCCGGGCATAATTCCACGCGCGCATCAGCAAAAACAGGTCCGAGCCGCCGGCCTCGCCGAGAATATCGCGGCGCTGCTCGACGGCCTGCCGGCCCGCGTTGCGCACCAGCAGCGGGCGGCTTTGGGCAATGGCCGCCATCAATGCCACGGGGCGCACCGCGCCGCGTTCAGCGGCCGCCAGCAGCATCCGCGCATAGCGCGGGTGCACGGGGAAATTCAGCATTCGCAGGCCCACAGCAGTCGGCGCGCCGGTGGCATCCAATGCGCCGAGATCGTGCAGCAGCGTGAGGGCGCGGTCCTGCGCGCGCGGCTCGGGCGGCTCCAGCCATGGGAAGGCCGCCACATCCGCCACGCCCAGCGCTTTGAGGGTCAGCAGGATTTCCGCCGGGTCCACGCGTTTGATTTCCGGCACATCGTGGGCGGCGCGGCCGGCGTGCTCCTGTTCGGTCCAGAGGCGGATGGCGCGGCCCGGCGCGGTGCGCCCGGCGCGGCCGGCGCGCTGGTCGGCTGAGGCGCGTGAAATATGTTCAATCAGCAGCGTATTGATGCCGCGCCACGGATCAAAGCGCGCCACACGGGCCAGGCCGGAATCTATCACCAGCCGGATGCCGTCAATGGTCAGCGACGTTTCCGCCACGTTGGTGGCCACGACGATTTTTTTGCAATCGTGGCGGGCCACGGCGGCATCCTGCTCATGCGGCGGCAATTCGCCATGCAGCGGCAGCAGCAGCGCGCCCTTGGCGGCCGGCGTATGGCGCAGGGCTTCGATGGTGCGCTGGATTTCGTAGGCCCCGGGCATGAAGATGAGCGTATCGCCGGGGGCTTCGCCGGCGCGTGCGGCACGTTCGTAGGCGGTGGCCGCGGCATCCCATGGCGGATCGTGGTCCGGGTGCAGGGGCTTGGCCAAATGTTCAATCGTGACCGGAAAGGTGCGACCGTCAGAATGCAAGTGGGCGCAGGGTTCGAGATAAGGTTGCAGCAGGCGCGCATCCAACGTGGCGGACATCACCATCAGCAGCAAATCCGGGCGGGTGGTTTGCTGCAAACGCAGCGCTTGCGCCAGGGTGACATCGCCATAGACGTGGCGCTCGTGGAATTCGTCGAACAAGATGGCGGCCACCCCCGGCAGAGTAGGCTGGGAGAGCATTTGGCGCAGCAAAATGCCTTCGGTTTCAAAATGAATGCGTGTTTTTGGTCCGCACACCGATTCCAGCCGCACCTGATAGCCCACTTCATCGCCCAGCGGCACGCGGCGTTCTTCGGCCACGCGTTTGGCCAGCAGGCGTGCCGCCAAACGGCGCGGCTGGAGCACCACGACCTTGCCGGTGCCCAGCGCCCCCGAATCCAACAGCATTTGCGGCACTTGGGTGGATTTTCCGGAGCCTGTGGGGGCCGTCAGGATGATCCGCCGCGAACGTTTCAACGTAGCGGTCAGCTCCTCACGAATGGCATAAATCGGCAACATGGCAAGGCGTGAACATAGGCCAATCCCTCCCTTTTGACCACCGAATTACGGTTGGCGCTGTATCTTGTCGTGATGGGAAGCTACTTTTCCTCCATGAAATAAAATGGTATGTATCCCATACGTGGCGCGATGCGCAGTAATACCAAAAATAAAAATACGATAAAGCAAGGGCCATCCCCTCTGGCACCAGTGGAGTCATTGATCCGGAAGTTAGAGAAGGTGTTGGGTAAGTTACGGGTGGGATCGGGGGCGGAAAAACGGGTGCAGGAACAGCTAAACGCCTTGCAGTACGCGCAGGAATGGATGACAGGAGCGGGGAGCGTGGGACGGCAAATCACGAATAGCGAGCGGCAAGAGATGATGCGCGTGATTATGGCGATGATTCGCGTGACTCAAAAAATGAAAAATAAATTTGCTGTCGGCACGGCACAGCACACATTGTTGCGGAACCGCTTGGTCGGATTGCGCGCTGCACACGCGGCCTTGCGGGAGTCGGCGCCGAAGGAATGAAACCGGTTTGCGGGCAAGGCGGGGCTTGCGCCGGGGGGAAGGTTTCGGGCACGATACCGCGCGTGAGCAAATGGCGGCAAATGGTGTTGGTCCTGCTGATCGCGGGTTTGGCGCGAGTGGTGACGGGCCAGGAACCGGCGGTGTTGACGCCGGAGACGACATCGTTGAAGCTGCGTCAACAGACGGCAGTGTGGCGGGATGGCGCGGGGTCGGCCACGCTGGCGGAGGCTGTGGCGGCGTGGAAGGCCAGTAAATTTGTGCCGCTGGGGGAGCAGGCGGCTGTGCAGCGGTTCACCCAGGATGCCGTGTGGGTGCATTTTGTGTTGCAGACGCAGATGCCGGAGCGGGCCACGTGGTACTTGCGACGGCCAGATCCCAGTGCGGAAGAGGTGGATTGGTATGTGATGCGCGCGGGGGGCGATGTGACGCATGTGGCGGACGGCATCCGCTATGCGCGGTGCGGGCCCGGAACGGTGAATCGCCACAATCCAGTGATATCGGTGGAACTGGCGCCTGCTGAAACCGTGGAAGTTTATGTGCGGCTGCGTTCAGACAATCAGATGGATGTCCGGTTCAGCGTGTTTTCACCGGCGGCCTATCTGCGCTGGGCGGAAATGGAGGATGCGTTCGTCTATTTTTGCCTTGGGGCGTTCGCGGTGCTGGGCGCGCTGGGGATTTTGCAGGCGGTATTTACGCGTAGTTGGGGCTTTTTGACCTATGCGGCCAGTGCGGTCATGGTGTGGCTGGTGCTGGTGGGCACCTCGGGCCATTGGCGGCACTGGGGATGGCCGGGATGGCGCTACGTAATGTACAACGGACATTTGGTGTTCAACGGGTTGGCGATCCTGGCGCTGTTGGCCTATCTGCGGTGGTTTTTCTCGCTGGCGAAGGAGTCCCCGCGGGTGGACCGCGGTTTGCGGTGGACGATGGCGGGGGTGGTGGTGTTGGTCGTTTGGCTGGCGGCGGGGCCATTCCCGTTGCGACAGGCGGTCATGGATGTGGTGTCGCTGGTGGCAGGGGCGGGGTCACTGGCGATTGGGATGATGGCATGGAAGCGCGGGAACCGTACGGCACGTTTTTATGTTTTGGCGTGGTGGATATTCTGGGTGCTGGTGGTGCTGGAATTCGGCCAGGATTGGCACTGGTGGCCTACGGTGGCGCCAACCAATATGTTGCCGACTGTCGGGTTGTTGGTGGGATTTTTCCTCTTTCAGGCGGCCATGGCCGACCGGTTGCGGCAAGAGCAGGTTAACCGAGCATTGGCCCAAGCCCAAGCCGATGCATTGCTGCGGGAACACACTGCTGAACTCGAACAGCAGGTGGCAGAGCGCACCGCGGAAGTGAGCGCGGCCATGCGCGAGCTGGCCGAGGCCAACCTGAATCTGCAGGAAAACCAACAGCGGCTGGAAGCCATGTTGAGCACCATTCCCGACTTGATTTTCCGGGTGGATGCCGCGGGCGTCATCTTGGAGTTCCATGCGGCCACCCCTAATATCCTTTATGCGTCGCCGGCCATGTTTTTGGGCAAAAATGTGCGTGAAGCATTGCCGCCGGAGGCGGCGGACGTCATTGTGGAAGCATTGGCCGAAGCAGTCGCCCATGGCAGCCACCGCGGCAGCGTGTATTCGCTGCCGTTGTCCACGGGGTTGGGCTGGTTTGAGTTGGCGATTGCGGCGTTGCCCAAGGATGTGGGGCGCACGGCTGAATATCTGGTGGTGGTCCGCGACATCACTGCGCAGCGTTTGGCACAGGACGCTCTTTTGGCCGCCGAGCAGAAATTCCGCCTGCTGACAGAAAACATGAAGGATGTGGTGTGGATTTTGGATGCGGAGACCTTGCGCTTTCTGTACGTGAGCCCATCCGTCGAAAAACTGCGTGGCTATACGCCGGATGAAGTAATGGCCGAGCCGCTGGATGCGGCCATGACGCCCGAGCAAGCCAAACATATCCGCGCCGAAACGCAACGGCTGGTCCAAATCCTGCGTTCCAGCGGGCAGCCGTTCAGTTCGTTCGTCACGGAGGAAGTGCTGCAGCCGCGCAAGGATGGCACTTTTGTGCACACCGAGGCGATTGTGCGCTACTGGCAGAATCCGAACAACGGCCGGGTGGAAATCCACGGGGTGACACGCGACATCAGCGACCGCAAGCGGGCCGAAGAAGCCTTGCGCGAAAGCGAGCAGAAATATCGTTTTCTCACCGAAACCATGAAAGACGTCGTCTGGATCCTGGACACCGAAACCTTCCGTTACACCTACGTCAGCCCTGCTGTTATCAATCCCCGTGGATACACCCCCGAAGAAATCATGGCCGCCCCCTTCGAGGATTCAGTGATCCCCCAGCAGGTCACAAGATTCCGCGATACCGTCAACGCGGTCTGCCGCGAGATGCGCGAACAGGGACGGGAATTCTCCGGCTTCTTCACTGAAGAAGCCACCCAACCATGCAAAGATGGCTCAGTCATCTACACTGAAGTCATTGCCCGATTCTGGCGCAATCCAAAAACCGACCGCATCGAACTCCACGGCGTCACCCGCGACATCACCGAACGCAAGCAGGCTGAAGAGGCTCTGCGAGCCAAACACGAGGAACTCTTGATTGCCAAAGAGGCCGCGGAAAAAGCCAACTATGCCAAGGGGCTGTTCCTGGCCAACATGAGCCACGAAATCCGCACGCCGCTTAGCGCGCTGGTGGGGTTGTCGCAAGCCATGGTGCGGCTGGGCGAGCGGCGCGGCCTGCCGGAAGATTTTCTGCGGATGCTTGAACAAATCCGTTCCGGCGGGCGGCACTTGAACCTGCTGCTGACCAACGTACTGGATATTTCGGCCACGGAAGGCGGCCAGCCGCGGGTGCATTGGCGTACGGTGAACCTTGCCGAATGGGCACAGCAAATGCGCGATATTTTGCAGCCGATTGCCGAGGCGCATCAGGTGGAGTTGCGCTGGGAGTCCGGCGCGCTGGCCGGAAAAACGCGGCAGAGCGACCCGGTGCGGCTGGCGCAAATCGTGATCAACCTCGTGCATAACGCGGTGAAGTTCACCCCGGCCGGGCGCGCGGTGACGGTGCAGTTCACCCACACACCGGACCTTTTCGCCTGCGACGTGCTGGATGAAGGCGCGGGCCTGCCGGCCGAAGTGGGCAGCACGTTTGAGGCCTTCACCACCGGCTCGCCAGCCGTGGCCGATTTGGAGCACGGCGCGGGACTGGGGCTCCATGTGGTGCAAACCAACGTGCGGTTGCTGGGCGGGTGGGTGCAGGCGCAAAACCGGCCCACTGGCGGCGCACATTTCCGGGTGGAATGGGCGGGGCCGAGCTGATAATGTGCACCGCCTATGCGTATTCTCATCATCGAAGATGCGGAAATTGACCGGCTGAATCTCAGAACGCTGCTGGAGGACCACGGCGATGTGGATATTGTGGGCGAGGCGCCCACGTTGGACGCAGCGGTGGAACTCCTCGACGAAGAGCAGCCCGACGCGGTTTTTCTCGATATTCACCTTGGCCGGCAAAAGGGTTTCAAGGCGCTGGAACTGGCGGAACGCCGCCCGCTGGTCGTGATCACCACCTCGCACCCGCACTATGCGATCAAGGGCTATGAGGTGGGCGCGGTGGATTACCTGCTCAAGCCTGTCAGCGAGGAACCCTTGGCGCGGGCACTCACCCGGCTGCGGGAGCGCCTTGCGGCGCAGGAGCAAGGTGGCGGGCTTGATCCGGACGACATGCAGAGCTTCAAGGTGGGGGATGATCGCCACATGATCCGCGTACGGGAGTTGCAAGCCATCGTGGGCGAGCGGGTCTATACGCGCGTTTTGGTGCGCGACGGCCGCGAATTCCTGCACAACCGCCCGCTGCGCGAGTGGCGGTTCATGCTGCCGCGCAAACTCTTCCGGGCGCTGGACCGCTCCACGATCGTCAATGTGACCGAGGTGAAGATGGTGCGGCTGGGTGATGATGGCGTCAGCCGGCTAATTTTCCAGTCCAGCGGCCATCGTCTGGCCCTAGGCGCCGTGGCGCTGAAAAAATTGCGCACGCATATCAACGTGTAGCAACGCGGTACTTGGTTCTTTGTGCTTCGTGCTTGGTTGGAGAGGGAAAAACAGCCGGGGCATTAACGCAAACGGCGCAAACGACGCAAAAGAGCGCAGGCGAAAGATAGTGACAGGTTCTCGCCAAGACGCCAAGAGCGCAAAGGGGAGATGGTGGCAGGGTGAAGGTGGAACAGCCAGAGACGTCAACGCAAGCGGCGCGAGAGGCGCAAAAGAACGCAACCGAAAGACGGGGAAAGCTTCTCGCCAAGACGCCAAGACCACAAAGGAAAGTAGATGGGTTAGGTCGGAGGGGGGGGGCCGCCGCTGTGCCGGCGGCGGGATTGGGAAAATTCAGGCCGGAAAACAAAACGGCGGGAATAGGACGAAGAAGAGATTGACGTTATGACGTTATGACGTTATAGTGTCGCCCAAGATGGAGGATGAGATGCCAACTTTGCCGCCGAAAAGAGCTACTGTGTACCTTGACCCGCACCTGCACAAGGCGTTGCGGATCAAATCCGCCGAGACGGAGTATTCGATATCGGCTTTGGTCAACGAGGCGGTAGCCATCAGCTTGGCTGAAGATGCCGAAGACATCGCCGCGTTCAAAGAACGGGCGCGGGAACCGCTGATATCCTTCGAAGACGCCCTCAAGGACCTCAAGCGTCATGGCAAAATATGAAGTGTTGCTGCGGCAATCGGTCTTGAAGCAGGACTTATTGGCGCTGCCCAAGGCGGATGTTCAAAAAATCGTGAAGGCCATACGGGGGTTGGGGGAAGAGCCACGACCGCGCGGAGTCCAAAAGCTTACGGGCCAGGAATACTATCGAATCCGCCAAGGGCGATATCGGATTTTGTATTCGATCCAAGATGAAGAAAAGACGGTGTGGGTGGTCAAGGTCGGGCATCGGCGGGAGGTTTATCGGTAGTGGTGCTTGGTTCTTTGTGCTTCGTGCTTGGTTGGGGAGGGGAAAACAGCCGGGGGCGTTAACGCAAGCGGCGCGAGAGACGCAAAAGAACGCAAGCGAAAGGTGGGGAACGGTTCTCGCCAAGCCGCCAAGGCTGCAAAGAAACAGAATGGGGATGGCAGATGGTAGCCGGATTCGTTGGGGCGGGGCAAAGGACAGCTTGCTGGGGATTACAATTCGGGTCGGCAAGGGTACGGAACAGCCAAGCGGCTATAAACAAATTGCGTAAGCGGTGTGCGAGGCACACGTGCGGTTTTCTATAAGTGGCCACGGCGGGGCCGGTATAGGGGGGCGTTAAATTGTTAAGATTTGATTAAGAAAACCGTTTTTCGGAAAGGAAAACAGCGGTTTCGGAAAGTTTTTGGTAGTTTTATTGGCATAAGCTTGCCTATTGTACAAATTATGCCGATAAATTGTTCCAGATTAGCAGAAATATCGGTGTGCCCCAAAAGGTCAACCGATTCAATGGGATTATGAAGACACGATTTAACAAAACGGTGTGGGTAACGTCCGCGCTGGCGCTGGTGCTATCGGCCTCGCTGGCCTCGGCGGCGCATATTCTGCAGACGTTTTTCATTCCGCTGCCGGAAGACGACGTGGAAGTGTCGTTGAAAATCATTGATTCCTTCGGGCCGAACATCGGCACGGAGATGCAGTCCATCATTGGCATCGCGGTGGGGTCGGACAACACGGTGATTTACTACGACCACTGGGAAGACGGGTATGAGGCCGATCTGACGTCGCCGACGCAGCTTTCGACGCAGATTTGGGGTGACGGGGATCCGAGCAACGGGTATCCGCCGGGTTTCCCGGATGACGTATTGATGGCGGGGTCGGTGATTGAGCTCTCGGCGGTGATTGACGTGACGCGCAACAGCGTGACGATTGAGTACGACGGACGGGACAAGCTGGCCTCCACGTATCCGATTGCGGTGACGCGGGCGATGTATCCGGTGGAGC
>Ga0255344_1001332_pt1 | contig 33643 bp, 30 predicted proteins | sample wastewater_treat_5_FD_192414 | JGI IMG/M metagenome (GOLD analysis project Ga0255344, IMG submission 192414) | Wastewater microbial communities from Lulu Island WWTP, Vancouver, Canada - plant18 | ecosystem: Engineered > WWTP > Wastewater > Unclassified | place: Canada: Vancouver, British... | reverse complement strand
AACAACTCCGCCGGGATATCCGAACATAACCTCAACGTTTTCCTTAACTAAACATTCAATGAGAATTTTCGCACCCTTCATTAAAGACACTCCAAGAATCAGTATTAGACGAATTGATTATAGCAACAATTGCAATTTTAGCAAATTTTAAAATGATTGAAGGAAACATTGTGTCAAGAAAAAATAATCCGTGACAGAATTAAAAACCAATTGATATATCCTTATATATTTTATTCTTTTAATCAAAAGTAACAGATATCTAATAGGTAAGTGTTAATTATAATAGAAGGCTTAAATATTAATATCTAATAATTTACTTTGATAAACACGGGGCTTGAAGCAAAATATTTATAAAATACAAATGTTTCCATTTAAAATGTAACGATTATAATCAATATAACACATATTTCTAATGCCGAATAATTATACAAATCTCACATTCAGTTATATTATTAAGAAAGGAGGGGAATCGGAATAACTATTTATTAGTATTCGCATTTTTTTAGATGCTCAAATCAGAGCACTTACAGCAACAAAGAAATTAACCAATTCATCAAGGAGTTCTTATGGAAAAATACTTAAGAGTATTCAAGTTTATGTTTCAGGTATTAGGAATGATAAAAGACAACAAGGTTCTTCTCAAACCTCTTTTTTTAAATGTTGTCATAGGAGTCTTTTTCAGCATTGCGCTTACCATCGGCATGTATTTTGTTTCCAACAACACATTGCTTTATATTATACTTTTTGCCGGATTGGTAATTTTATATTTTAACGATTATTTCAATAACGGAATCACAGCCTGTCTCATATACGATCTTGTAACTGAATGTAAACCTGATTTCAAAAAAGCAGTTTCCAGGACATCAAAATCATTGTCAGGAATTCTAATCTTTGCTTCAATTTCAGCATTTATCGATCTTTTAGCTACATACGCAGAAGAACGCGATGATTTTGTAGGAAGAATAATATTAAATATAGTTCACGCAATATGGACAACTGCTACGTATTTTGTAATGCCGGCAATGGTGATAGAAGAGCTTGGATTTTTCAAAGCTTTCTCGACTTCTAAAAACTTCATGAAAAAAGATCCGACTCAGGTTGGGATCGGTATTATCGGTATGGGACTCGCAACATGGGTAATGAACATTATATTTACCGCTTTGGCTTTCGGTTCATTCTATTTTCTCTCAAGATTCAGCGTTATTCTCGGAGGAATTTCTTTCTTCTTGATGTTAAATATATTCTGGGGTCTTTCCGGATATCTCAAAATTACCTATTTCACCTGTTTTTATGTTTGGGCTAAAAATTGCGAAAACGCAAATTCATCAGAGGTTTCTCTTGCTCCAAAACCTCTCGCAGCGGTTCTTGCAGATTAATATTGATTTATCAAGCAGAGAGCTTCTCAGCTCTCTGCGTTTTTAGAAATTCAATCAACATCACATCTTTTCTTTTCATGTTTGACATTTTACCCGATAGTAGAAGAATTGAATAAAGGATCTGAACATGAAATTATTACCTATACTTTTTCTAGTGGTTTTTTCATCACTTTTTTCAAAAAGCGATAATATAACTGTATCTTTATTATATTTTTCGAATGTGGAAGAAACTTCACAAAAATCATCAGACAAGAATTACATAGGCAAGGCGCTAACGGAATTATCCTATACCGAACTTTTCCGCATAAAAGGAATATCTCTAATTGAAAGAAATTCCCTCGAGAAACTGCTGAATGAAACAGAACTATCTATGACGGGAATTGTCGATGATACAACTGCACCTAAAATCGGAAAGATGCTGGGAGCAAAAACAATTATTGACGGCACATATCTCGTATCAGGCAGCAAATGTACTGTAACTTATAAAATAATCGATACAGAAAAAAGCATCATTTTAAAAGCCGGTACTGTTTCGGGTACAACCGATGATATAGGAGAACTTGTTAAAAACTTTACACTTTCTGCAGCCGCTTCCCTAAAAGAGATTTATCCTTCAATTGATATAACACTAATAAAATCATCAAGTACCGCTAAAATATCAATTAATTCAGCAAAAATTTTCGGCAATGCACTTGATATGAAAGACCGCGGAAAACATTCTGAAGCCGCTGAACTTTTCAAAAAACTTCTTGAAAGCAATCCCGATTATAAAGTCTTCAAAAACGCACTTATAGATCTGGAAAAACGCGTATCCGATTATGATAAAGCAAGAGAAGAAGCCATAAAAAAAGAAGCACAACAGCCGATGACGTGGAATAATTTCATGAAGCTGACAACGACTTATGTTTCTTCAATGAAATTCACAATGCTTTATGAAATTTCCATAAAATACAGAAATAATCCGCCGCAAATTCCTGAAGGCTATATAATGGAAAGTTCCGAGCTTATTAATTACTACATAATTGCAGCACTAAACGGACTCAATAAATATTCTGAAGTGATTCACGAGGGCGAGGCTTTTCTCCAAAATTATCCTTCTTCGGTATATTACACAGCAGTCAAAACATACGTCAGACTTTCATCTGAAAACTTAAAAGAACGCGAAAAAAATAAAACCACTATTTCCAATTCACTGAAAGCCATCGAAGGAAAATTTTCTTCTCAGGGGGAATCCGCTCAAAATTATTACAAAGGTATTGAGCTCTATTCAAAGAAATTTTACAAAGAAGCATACGAAACATTTAGAAAAGTTAATCTTAAGGAATCAGCTTCAATAGGTACGACAGGCGACAATATTCTATTTTATATTTTCCAATGTCACGCACTGATTCCTGATAAAAAAGGCGCTGAAAAAGCTCTGAAAACAATGGAAATACTTTACCCCGATTCTGAATATATTTCAGGAATGAAAACACAGATTGATTTTATCGGAGAATAAAGCAATTATTCCTAAGGAATACAACACTAAACAAGTTTTATAAACTTCCCGGCAATTGTTTTCAGCATTTCAGCTTCAGGTTTAACTCCTCCGAAGCGTACACTGTCGAGATATTCTTTTTCAGATTTTATATCTGCTCCCGAATTATTGAAATCACTGAGAAATTTATAAAGAATTTTCAATGCCTCCTGAGTGTCGGCATTTCCGTTTGATATCTTTTTCAGATCGTCAATAAGCGTGAAGGAATCACTCTTAACAGATGATATTCCCAATTCCTTCTCATTTTTATTTTTGACTAAATCAGATCTGACAATTTTTCTATTCCTTAAATATATCAGTACGACTAAAACTAAAATTAACACAGCAATAAAAATAAATATGATTATTCTCGAATCAGATTTAGCGGCTTTAACGGATTTCTCTTCATCCGGAGACTCTGCCTTTGATTCGGCAATATCATAATCAGGAAGTGAATACTCCAGTTTAACATATCCTGACACTTTTGGATCATAAACAGACATGTGAATTTTCACATTATCAAGACGGCCTTTTTTTAATGGAATAATAGTTACATTATATTTTTTAATTCCCGAAAAAACTGAATCTTTCAAATCAATCTGAGGCTCATCACCTTTTATAACAATCTGATAATTATCATTTTTTTCCGAAACCGGATCTTTTATAGTAAAAAAATTACCTGATCCCTTCAGCTGAAGAGTAAGGGGAATTTCAGAGTGTACTCTTGATTCAGTTTTTCCAGCTTCTCCTGTAAGAGAAAAAGATCCGACAGCAGCTGCAAAATCATCAGGTGCGTTTCCGGGCAAAGGCAATACTTTAATTTTCTTCAAGGGAAATTTCAGTTCACGGTTTTGAAAAGACCTGAAAAGTCTTTCTGAATCAAAAGATAAAATAACACTTCCGCCGCCGATATCATAATCTCCCGGTTTCAATGGTACAAAAACAAAATTTACAGCTGTCCATGCCCGGTATTTTTTGCCATTTACAACAACATCTTCAGATGCTTGCGGCAAAATAAATTCTTTCGTGTAAAACCCTTCAGATTTAGGAGGTTCATTTATACCGTTTATTGATATATCTCCGTCACCGGATGAAAGGATAAGATATCGAAGGCAAACTGCATCGCCGACATAGTATTTCTTTTCAGGGATTTCTACACGAGGAATAATTTCAGTTTCAACAGCAGAGTCATCTTCTTCATCAAAAATACTGCGGCGTGAAACGTGACTTTTTGCATTAAAACTGACTTCTTTTGTCCGGTAAGTTTCACCGTCAACGATTACATCAAAAGATTTAACAACGACTTTGCCGTCCTTGGCAGGAAAAATTCTATATTGAAGAGATAAACTTGAAGAACTTTTCCCGTTTATCCAGCTGAAATTTCTGGACACTCCGGCAAATTCTGCTTTTGCACCGACACACACCGGATCATCGCTTGGTTCTATATGTTTTGAATTTTTAGCGCTTACAGAAAGTGTATAACCGCCGAAAAAATCATTATCTATTTTAACATCCAATTCCGCAGATATAAGAAACTGCGGAAACAGAAAAACAAAAAAAGCTAAATTACCAATTTTTTTCAGAACCGAAACTCTCAAGACCTTCACCCTTGCTTTTCCTCACTGGATTTTTCTTCATGCTTTCAAGAATTGAATCAAGAAGCTTTTTATCTATTTGCGAAGTATTCCCGCTCTCAGGTTTTGATTGATTATCTCCGCTCTTATCATCATTTTTTTCGCCTTTGTTATTATTTTTGTTTTTGTTATTATCTTTATTTTCCCCGCTCTTTCCTTTGCTATTCTTATTATTCTGATCGTTCTGATTACTCTGATTACTCTGATTGTCCTGATTGTCCTGATTGTCATTCTGATTTTTCATAGACAGATATTCGAGATTCTTTCTTGCCTTGTCATACTCAGGATCAACTTTCAACGCAGCAATATAATTCTCTGCAGCTTCTTTTTTTCTTCCGCTTTTAGCATATATATTCCCTAAATTAAAAAAAGATTTCTTTTTAATTTCATCGTCACCTGCTGAAGCGGCTTTCATATAGGAGTCCACAGCTTCACTTTCTTTCTTCATCGCAGCATATACTTTTGCCTTATTATATTCAAGCGCAGCCAGAGAATTAGCAGGTGCTGAATACGAAGAAGCCTTTTCAAATAATTGAAGTGCCTTCTCATATTCTCCTCTTCCATACGCTTCAATTCCCTTATCGTTATAGTCTTTAAACGGATCAAGAAACGCTAAAAATAAAACAGTGCAGAATAGAATTTTTTTCATTTCTTAAATCTCCACATGATGCTCTCAGAAAATAATAAAATAAAAAAGCACAAAACAAAATACTGATACTTTTCTTTTTTCTTCTTAACAAGACGCGAAGACTTTTGCTTGCCGGAATCATTAATCTTTTCGGCAATCTCAAATGCAGCCGAATAAGAATTACTTATATCAAAATATTTACCGCCTGTAATATCTGCTATCTTCTTCAGTGTTTTAAAATCAGCCTTTGAAACAACTACTTCTCCGTCATCACCGCGCAATACCTGTTTGTCATCCTCGTTCAGATAAACGGCAGAACCGGAATCCTTACCTACAGAAGAAGTATAAACGGTAATACCTTCTGATTTTAGTTTTTCCGCAACATCAAACGCATTCCCACCATGATCTTCACCGTCAGAGATTAAGTATACAAACTTATCTGCAAGTTCCTTTTTGGCAATAAGCTGATAAGCTTTTTCCAGAGCCTTTCCTATATCAGTTCCCTGAATACCGATGGATTTTGTTGAAATAGAGTCGATAAAAGCTGAAAAAGCTTCTGCATCATCCGTCAGAGGACAAAGCATAAAAGCTTCACCTGCAAATATAATTATTGCATAACGTCCCTGCGCGTTTTGTCTTAAAAGTTTAACAGCTTCCTTCGCCCGGTCAAGACGCGATGGAACAACATCATCCGCAAGCATACTCCTGCTCACATCGATGACCATAACAATGTCTTTTCCTTTTACCGGTCGCATTGTAAGTTCTTCACCGTACTGCGGCCGCAAAAGCGCCGCAGATGAAAGAATTACTGCCAATCCGAAAATAATCTCCGAAGCTAAAATTCTTTTTCTTCCGCCTACACGGCGGAAATCTCCGAATAGTTTTTCAGTCATTTTACGCCTAAAGAACGCGTAATAAATAATGAAGCCGCATAATGCCGCAGAAAATATTATTATATGAATGAAGTAACTGCTGTTCGCAAATATCATGGTATTTTCCTGTAAACAACCGATCGAAGAATTATTTCAGCAAAAAAGAAAATAACCGACGCTGCCAGAAATAGGAAAAAATTGTCCTCGAAGTCATAGTATTTTTTGACTTTATAGCGGCTCTTTTCAAGCATATTGATATCCGAAATACTTTTTTCAAAAGCATCCTTATCAGCCGCACGGTAATATTTTCCGCCGGTTAACTCAGAAATATTTTTAAGAAGTTTCTCATCAAATTCATTTTGGACATAATGTTTTGAAAATATTGCATTACCGGTTGGATATGCGACTTTTCCGTCTTTGCCTATTCCGACTGAATATATCTTTATCCCGAGTTCTTTTGCCGCGAGAGCAGCTGTATCGGGATCAACCACTCCTCTATTGTTTACCCCGTCAGTCAAAAGTAAAATTACCCGGCTTTGAGCCTTGCTATCTTTAAGTCTGGCGGCGCTCATGACAATCGCCTCACCGATTGCAGTTCCATCGGTCTCGACTGAATCAAAATCAGTTTCAGAAACTATTTCGCGGATAATTTCTTTATCGGAAGTTAATGGTGCCTGCAAATACGCTTCACCCGCAAAAATAACAAGTCCGACTCTGTCATTTTCACGATTTGCAATAAAACGCGACACAATTTCCTTTGCTGCTCCCAACCGGTTAGGCGGCAAATCCATGCCCTGCATTGAAGGAGAAAGATCCAGTGCAATAACTATATCGACGCCGTAATTTTCAATTTCAGTATAATTCACTCCCTTGCCTGGACGGGCAAGAGCAATAACTGCAAAAAAAAGAGCAAGGAAACGCATAAGCGGAACAGTCAGATAAGTTTTCCGAAAAAATGATTTCTTCTTTTTGATCATTTTTCCTGAAGGAAAAAGAACTGAACTCTCCGACAAAATCTTAGAACGGAAATAAACATAATATGCCGCGACCGGCAGTAAAAGCAAAAGAAATATAGCGTTTTTAAATTCAGGCACTTTCTCTTTCCCTCGCAATCATTTCAGCAAAAGAACGGCACTTTTCAAAATTTTCAGAAAGCAGTTCTGAAGAAAATTCCGCTTCGGCAAATTTTATCATATCCCACATTCTCATAACTTTCATAAGTTCATCACGGTGCTTTTCATTCTTGAATATCTTTTCACGGTCTGTCAGCTCATCAATGATTTCAGTTGTTGTCATTTCAGTCGCATTAAACCCGATCTCACCTGTTACATACTCCCTGAACGCAAATGATAAAGTATCTGCAAAAATTTCCTGTGTGACGTTTTTGACATTAAGTTTTTTAATTCGTTTTTGAAAAACGACAAAAGGAATTTCCTTCTTGAGTTTGGATTCTTTTCTGCGCCGCAAAATATATCTAATGAGAAAAAACAAAATAATAAAAAGAATTATAGATGCAATTATTATAAGAACCAGCCGTACAGGATAACCTGATGCTTTTATAAAATCTTCATCCTCCTCAAATTTACCATCTTTGTTTACAGCGATAACTTCAATTTGAGGCGGCTTGTATCCAACTATATTTTTTTCGCTATCACGCAACTCAACAAGAAATAAGTCATAAACTCCCGTTTTATAAAAACATAGTTCAATAGTTAGAATCTTTTTTGAGTCATCATTATAAGAAGAAATTATTTCGTAAAACGGTATATCTTTATCATCTTCATCAGCAAAATAATATTTTGAGTCCGGAAGCGTAACTGACAGATCCGAAAGCGCTGAATAATCTACTGTATAGATTATTTTGTCGGCAACCCGCACAGAAGTTTTATCTGCACTGGAAATTATCTCTGCAGATAAAGCAGAGCAAAATATAAAAAAAAAGGTCAAAAAGAAAACTATTCTCACCATCGTGAAACCTTTCCCTTATTTTTCTTTTCAAAATATTTTACTGCAGAAGAAAGCGGATCTTCATCCGTTGATAGATCAAGAACACTGAAATACTTCAATTCATCAGAATCAAAAGGAATAATCCCGTCACTTATTGACTGCTCGCCTGATTCACTGTCCCTGAACTCGATTATTCCGCCGAATGGAATTATTTTTTCAGAAACATCGCTGACCTTAACAGGAATAAGCTGATGGCGCCTTGCCAGAATTTTCAAATTTCTATCAAACGAATCATCAAGAAAATCCGATATGATAAAAACAATACTGCGTTTCTTTAATGTATTATTGAGAAATCTGCAAAGCTCATTAACATCGGTATGACGGCTTTTAGGCGAGAAATTCATCATTTTATCAAGTATACGCTGGGCAAACCGTGAACCTTTTTTAGGTTTAAAAAAATATTCTACGGAATCAGAAAATAGTGCCGCACTGACTGAATCATTATTATACTCTGCAAGCTTCAATATCACGGCTGCAAATTCAAGAGCAGCTTCGGCTTTTTGGACAGAAGAACCGAAATTCATTGAAGCAGATACATCACAGGCAATTACAAAATTAAGTTCACGTTCTTCGGTATATTCTCTTACATGAAGCTTTCCTGATCTTGCCGAAACATTCCAATCGATTGACTTTATCTCATCTCCGAAATTATATTCACGCAGGGATTCAAACAGAATACCGTTTCCTTTAAAAGCAGAACGGTATTTCCCGGAATATACGGTATTAAGCTTACGCTTAACTTTAATATTTATTTTCTTGAGAAGTCCGCCGGCAGAGGAACTCATGGAACTTCCACCTGATCAAGTATAAGTTTGATAACGGTGTCTGTTTTAATTTCTTCAGCTTCAGCGTCATAAGAAAGTATTATTCTGTGACGTAAAACATCATATGCTATTTCTTTGACATCATCAGGAGTTACAAATCCCCTGCCTGCAAAAAAAGCTGCACACTTTGAAAGTTTCATCAAAGCAATACTCGCACGAGGGCTTGCACCGAATTCAATATACTTTTTCATTTTATCATTCGGTCTTCTTGTAAAATCAATTAATGATACGATATAGGATAGAATCTTATCATCAACATAAATAGATTCTATTATCTTTCTTATTTCAAAGAACTTCTCAGCTGTCATAACCGGATTAATCTTTTTAGGATCTATATCATATATCTTTTTCAGTATTTCAGCTTCTTCATCCTTTGAAGGATATTCTACAAGAACTTTCATCATAAAACGGTCAAGCTGAGCTTCAGGCAAAGGATATGTTCCTTCCTGTTCAATAGGGTTCTCCGTCGCTAAAACCATAAACGGATCATCAAGTTTATATGTCGTTTCCCCGATTGTAATCATACGCTCTTCCATAGCCTGAAGAAGTGCAGACTGAACTTTTGCAGGGGCACGGTTAATCTCATCTGCCAACAATATGTTGGTAAAAAGAGGTCCCTTTCGGGTGAAGAACTCCATGTTTTTAGGATTAAAAATCTGAGTCCCTGTTAAATCCGCCGGTAGAAGATCCGGAGTGAACTGAATACGGGAAAAGGATGATGAAATTGATGCAGCAAAGGATCTTACTGCAAGTGTTTTTGCAAGACCAGGCAGACCCTCAACCAGCACATGCCCCCCGCAAAAAAGTGCACTCATCATTCTTTCAATCAGTTTTTTCTGACCTATGACATTTTTGGAAATTTCCGAAAAAACAGCATCAACAAACGCACGTTCCGCTTTTACCTGTACGGAAATTTTTTCAATCTCGATGTAATCCATAACAGCTCCGGAAAAATAATATTTGTGATTAGAAATCCGGCTCAAAAAACTGCCGGCAATAAAGAAACTTAATCCTCTCTATAAAATAAAACAAACAGGTTACACTTCGGCAAGAAAAAATTTAAAAAAAAAGCCGGCATAAGCCGGCTTTTGATTATTTACTCTCTTTTGGAATCTTCAATTTCCAACCTGGAAAAATATAATCAGGATTCTTTATAATATCTTTGTTCGCATTGAAAATCTTTTTCCATTTGCGTCCATTATTATAAAACTTCTTGGAAATTATCCACAAACAGTCCTTAGGCGGAGTTTTATTATATTTTACCTTATAAATATCATAATCTCCTGAACCTTCAGAATCCGAAGAAACATCATTATCCGAAACAGAATCTTTTGTTGAAGAATTATTAGAATACTTATCAGAACTGCTTCCAGCCTGGGCAACAAGACCTGAAAGTCTTAGTGACTCGTTTGCAGAATCAATTGAATCAAGATAATTACCTTCATTATACTGCATTTCGGCAGTTTCCGAAAGCTCCTTTGACGCCTGAAGATCGGCAGAAGCTTCTTTGGCTCCGCGTGATGATTCGGCATCAGCAATAGACTGCTTTGACTGTTCAATTTTATCAAGAGCTGTTTCTTTTAAAGCAATCTGGTAAGCTTCATCCGCCGAAGCTTTAGCTTCATCAAGATAAGCAAACGCTTCTTTCAAAGCAAGACCGTCATATGATTTCTGTGCATTAGAAAGACTTTCTACTGCTGCATTGTATTTTTCCGGAGCTAATTTCTCAGCGTTATATTTCTTTGCCTCTGCCAAAGTAGCTTTGACTTCATTTATAGAATCCTCAATCATGCCCTTGCCGGATATGGCTGTATTTCTGGAATTTTTAGCAAGACCGTCAGCCTCAACTGCATTCTTATATGCACTTTCATACTGCTTAGACTCAAAATCAGCCTGAGCCTGCTTCTGCTTATTAACCGCAGATTCATACTCATCTTTAGCAAGTTCTGAGGCGAAAACTTCATCGGCACTTTTTATACTCTGTTCTGCAACATCAATTGAATCCTTTGCCATCAACGGAGCAGCCTTGTCATATGCAGCCTGAGCCTTTTCTTTGGAAACTAGGGCTTTCTTTGCCGCATCATCATATTTCTCGTCTTTAACAAGACTATGCGATTCCAAAAGAAGAGCAGAAGCTTCATTATACTCATCAGGTGCATACTTTTCAGCTCTTGCAGTCTGAGCTTTGGAAATCATCATTTTTGCTGAAGCCATTTCTCCTAAAGGAACAGGATCTCCGCAAGCCGCAAAAAACAAAACAGACAAAACAATACTTAAACCAAAAATATTTCTCATATTCACCCCTCGGAAAAATTACCGTACTCGGTAATTAATGTAATTCTATTTATTAAAAGACGAAACAGCATCCGATTCAGAATCAAATATTTCAAAAAAAGATGTAAGCTTTGTAAGCTCAAAAACTTTTCTCACAGAAGCATAAACGTTTATTATTTTCAGACCGCCCTGATACTTTTTCAGAGATGAAAGACTTGAAATCAGGGCGCCGATCCCCGATGAATCAATATATGATACCTTTTCAAGGTTTATTATTACGTTATATTTCTGATCTTCAATCAGCTGATTGATTGTATCTTTTATTTCTGGGGCATTATAAAGGTCAATTTCGCCGGAAATATCCAACACTACTATATCAGCGCTCTCTCTTCTGTTTATCTCCATCACTCACCTCTAAATTTCACTCAAAAAAGCAGTCCCTGCTACTCTAAGTCCGGCGAAACCGTATGTCAAGATATTATTTTGTCTCCTCAGGCTTTTTCCGGAGTAAAATTACCATAAAATGCAGTCTTTCTTACCAATTCAGTTGTCCAAAACCCAAAAGACAATCTCTTCAAATAAATCATACCGAAAAATATATCGCATGCGTCACAGCTCTCTCAAGGCGGTTAATTTCATCCCGGCACGATTCAAGATTTGAATCTCTGCCTAATTTATCGCTGTCCTTAACCTTAGAAATCATTTCGCGGATAAAAAGAAGATCTTTCTTCTTCACAATCTGCTTATCTTCAATAATTTTTCTGACATAAGAGAATTTATATTTTCTAAACTGAACTTTTACAAAAAAGTCAATACCGTAAATATTCAATATCCTTTGAAGAGGATATTGTGATTCCTTATCAGCAAATTCCTTATATTGAGGTGCATCAACAGCACGCTCGGTTTTTACATTGGTTTTAGCCTGAGTCCGGGTATTGGAAACGGGCTCTTCGGAATTTATTGCTGCAGAGGCATCAAGAACCTGCTGAGGAATATTAACCGGAACTGACGGCTTATAATGAAACCCGTATTTCAAGGAGAGTTCAGCTAACCTCTGCTCCTGCCATTCCGGAGCATATGCCCTCCACTCTTTTTCGAGCAAACGTTCATATTCATGAAGCATAATGGTCTTGTTTAAAACCTGACCGAGTTCTGTATTGTTCAGGGATTTTATCATAGGAAAAAGTTCACGAACAATCTGCGCAGAACCGGCGCGCTTATGAAACTGAAACTCATATGCTTTGACAAGATGATCTTTAAAAAATGAATTAAGATTTCTTACTACGGAAAGATCAGCGGCAACATAACCGTCAACCTGTTCAATACGTCTTTTCTCATCAGACGTAACAATTTCAATTGAAAGAACCTTGTGCGACTCTACAAGGATTGCAATAGCCGTTTTTACGGACTCCTTGGGAAGACCGGTGGATGATGCCATGTATTTTATAAAGGAATCTGAATGAACAACCGAGCCTGGCGCAAGTTCTTTATTTCTTGCGGAAATTTCGGTATATATCTCATCAAGAATTTTCTGGGTTATTTCCATACAGCCTCTGAATACTCAAAAAATAACGATAAAACACCTGCATCAATGTTTAGAAAACTTCGCACCAAAAGCTGTATACCCTTGAAACTGAGCCATTTAAAATTTTCAAAACACATAATCAAAACATTCGCCATTTCTTTAAGGAGCGTTAATTGTGAGATATTTTTGGATTCTTAATATAAATGCAAGTAAAATTAATTGTTGCACTCACAAGGGTATTTTAAAAACATAATTACAGTTTATAAAACTATGAGGTAAAAATGAATCTCTCCGTAAAAATAGGATCTCTTACACTAAAAAATCCTGTTACAGTTGCATCAGGTACTGCAGGCTACGGAGAGGAACTTTCAGCATTTTATAATCTTTCCGAAATCGGTGCGGTAATAACAAAAGGACTTTCTCTGAAACCGCGCCCGGGCAACAGCGGAAACCGTATAATAGAAACACCATCCGGAATACTTAATTCGATTGGACTGGAAAACGTCGGAATTGAAAATTTTCTTTCTCAAAAACTTCCATTCCTGGAAAAACAAAATGCAACAGTAATAGCAAATGCCGCCGGACATTCGATAGAAGAAAATGTCGAACTTTGCAGAATTCTTTCTGCAGAAAAAAAAATCCATGCGATAGAATTAAACGTTTCATGCCCCAATGTCAAGGAAGGCGGTATTGCTTTCGGTTCGGACATTAAATTGATGCGCAAACTCCTGACAGAAGTACGTGAAGTATGCACTCTCCCGCTTATCGTAAAACTTTCTCCGAATGTTTCCGATATTACAGAATTTGCTCTTTGCGCCGAAGAATGCGGAGCTGACGCCGTAAGTGCGATCAATACACTCGTAGGAATGAAGATTGATATTAAACGTAAAACTCCGCATTTCAACAATAAGGTAGCCGGATTAAGCGGACCTGCGGTCAGACCGGTTGCAGTCAGAATGGTTTACCAGATTTTTGAAAAAGTTTCAATTCCCATACTCGGTCTCGGCGGAATTTCCGATGTTGAAGATGCCCTTGAATTTATTCTTGCCGGGGCGCGGGCAATATCGATCGGAACAATGAACCTGGTTTATCCGGCCCGGGCAGCTGAAATAGCTGAAGGTCTATCTGATTATATGACCGAAAATGGAATTGATGATATAAATGATCTTGTCGGCTATGCGCACTCTTGCGGCATCAGTCCGCAATAATTTGCATCATGCAGGATATTACAAATGAATTATGATATAACAGCTGCAGCTCTTGAAGAAGAAATATCTGCGCTGAGAACAGAACTGATAAAAAAAGAAACAGCCCTGCTAAATCTGAAAAATCAATCCGGTATTTTTTCTTCTGACAAAACATCTGTTTCTAATGACGAAATTTCCAAATACCGCTTCATTCTTGAAAATACATCCGAAGAATTTTTTCTTCTTTCATCCAACGGCAGAATTCTGTTGGTAAACAATTCTGCATCCGAATCAATCGGATATTCCCAGATAGAAATACAGGGAGAGCACATTTCTATCCTTAATCCGGATATGAATTCCGATAATTTCTGCAAACTGTTCACAGAATTAAAAGACAAAAAAACAATCTCGCGTGAAATCATTCACATTGCAAAAAACGGATCAAAACATATAAAAGAGATGCGCTATGTTTATATGAATATTTCCGGAAGCGATTTTGTCTGTGCATTTTCACATGATATCACAAATAAAATTAAAACACTGAACTCACTAAAGGAAAGCGAAGAAAGATACCGCGTACTGATGGCAAATCTCCCGGAAATAGTCATTATTCATCATAATGATATGATTATATACGCAAACGACACACTTGAAAAAATAACAGGTTATTCCGCACAAGAAGTTTACGGAAAATCTCTTTTCAACATAATAGATTCTGCAAGCTGTGATGAATTCCACAATCTTCTTCATGACTCGCTTGAAGATAAGGCAAGTACTGACTTATATAATATTGTTTTTATTCCAAAGACCGGAAATCACATTAAAACTGAAAGCCGCAGCATAAAAATTCATCTTCATAATCAGACTTTGAATCTGACGGTTTTTGCTGATGTCACCAAACGAAAGGCAATGGAAGAACTTCTTTCCAAAGAGCACGGCATTCTGAACCGAGTAATAATGAAGAATCCGGTTGCAATGGCGATTTTTGAAAAAGACGGACGACACATAAAATCAAATACAGCCTTTACGAAGATATTCGGATCCGATTTTGATAAAAATTATACTCTGTTTTCCGACCCTATTTTTTCTGAATACACATGTGAACTTGAAAAACTCAAACGCGGAGAAACTTTTGAAATCAATAATTTCCGCTATAGAAATATCAATTCTGAATGTTTTTTACACATAACAGTTTTCTCAATTAAAAATGCCGATAACGTAATAGACTGCATCGTCGCTATAATAGAAGACATCACTGCTGAAAAAGCTGATAATGACATGAGGAAAAAACTCGAAGAGCACCTTCGTAATTATTTTGATTTCCCGCTTATCGGTCTTGGGATTATATCAGAAAATTACCTGATTACAGATGCGAATCAGAAATTCTCCGAATATCTGAAAACAGATAGGAGTAAACTTATAGGTAAAAAATATTCCGATATTTTTCCGGATAAAACAAAAAATGAAATGCAGAAACTTCTTTCTGATCTTTTTTCTGAAAAAACTCCTTTTATATTAACTGAAACAAAAGCTGTGCGCGGCGACGGCGAAGAAATCGACATTAATATTTCAGCACGTATTGTAAAAAACGGAAAAGGTTACCTGCCGTATGCAATTGTTGTTCTTCAGGATATAACAGAAATAAAACAAACTAATGAAAAAATCGCGGATGAAAGAGAAAAACTTTTTGTCACACTGAAGTCCATCACTGAAGCAATAATAACCATAGACAGCGGTTTTAAAATCATTCTCATGAATCAAAACGCTGAAAATCTGACAAAAGTTCCTCATGAAACAGCTTTAGGCAAAGAAGTTGAAAATGTTTTAACATTGATCGATGAGGACGGTAAAAATATTACACACGAAATCGTCCGGAATCTTCCGGACGGAACAACTAATCGCTACCTTGCCTCAACAAAAGACGGAACAAGCATTCCTGCTGAAATTTCCATATCATCCGTTTTTGATAAATCAGGAAAACTATCAGCAAAAGTTTTAACAATAAAAGATATCTCCGAAAAAAAACAGCATGAAGAAAACATGCTTAAATCCCTCAAGCTTGAATCCCTTGGAATACTTGCAGGAGGAATAGCTCATGACTTCAACAACATTCTCACAACAATACTAGGCAACATTTCTCTTGCGAAAATATGGATCGGCGATTCAGAAACACGCATTTTAAAAGCAGTTCTTGATGCTGAAAAAGCTTCAATAAAAGCAAAGGATCTTACCCATCAGCTCCTGACCCTTTCGAAGGGAGGACTTCCCGTTAAAACAACCGCGTCGGCTTACGAGCTTATAATTGACAGCGTTGATCTTGCCTTTCACAGTTCAGCAATAATTTGTGAATTCGATATACAGGATGATCTTTGGAATATTGAAATTGATGAAAGTCAAATTTCACAGGTTCTGCATAATCTTCTTCTTAACGCACGCCAGGCTATGGAAGATACCGGCAAAGTTATTATTAAATGTTCTAATTACAGCAATGATGATTCATCAAATCCTTGTCTTGAAAAAGGTAATTATGTACGCTTTATCATTCAGGACAGCGGCTCCGGAATACCAAAAGATATTCTGCCTAATATCTTTGACCCTTATTTCACAACAAAGCCGACCGGACATGGACTTGGTCTTGCGATCTCATATTCGATTGTAAAAAACCATTGCGGACATATTGATGTTGAATCTGAAATCGGTTCCGGAACCGTTTTTACACTATATCTTCCTGCAATAGACAAAGAAATCAAAGAAAAATCTTCTAATGAACCTGTCATAAATAATCAAAGATTATACGTTCTGGTTCTTGAAGATGAAGAAAATATTCTGACACTCCTTGCCAGGATTTTCGAGCATTACGGATACGAATATGTTTTTACATCAGATGGGGAAAACACAATAAAGGAATATGAAAAATCAATTTGCAGAGGAAAGCCTTTTGACGTGGTACTTCTTGATTTGACGATTCCAGGCGGAATGGGCGGCAAAGAAACATTTTTAAACCTAAAAAAAATTAATCCGTTGGTAAAAGGAGTCGTTTCAAGCGGTTATTCAAACGATGACGCAATGAGCAATTTTTTAGAATACGGCTTTTCAGCACGCATCGTTAAGCCTTATAATATCGAAGATTTGATTAGAACAATTACAGAAGTGGTTTCATGCGAAAAGCAGCAGATATAATCTGCTGCTTTTATATGTTAAAACTCAAAATCCTTTGAAAGCCTTTTCGATTATATCTTTCCTCGGAGGCTTTGTAAATATACTAACAACCGGCACAACAGCAAAAGGAACAATCATAGCAATTGACGAAGCAAGCGGAGAATAATCCTGACCCATCTTATAAAAAAGAACGATAGCCAGAGTAAATCCGGTTATCATTCCGGCAAGAATCCCTGCTTTTGTTGCACGTTTCCAATATAATCCGTAGAGATACGGAGCAAGAAAACTTCCGGCAACTACTCCCCAAGATAAACTCATCAGCGTGACAATAAAAGCAAATTCATACCGGGCTATAAAGAACGCAAATGCCATAAATACAAGACAAAGAAAACGCATCATTGCAAGAGATTTTCCCTTGGTGATATTCGGGTTAACATGTCCTTTATACATATCAATTGCAACGGCTGAAGATGAAACCAGTATAAGCGATGACAAAGTCGACATTGAAGCAGATAAAACCAAAAGAAGAATTAGAGCCATAAGAGTTTGCGGCAGATGAGCATTCAGCATATCCGGAACTATCCTGTCAAAAGCAGGTTTTGTTCCATTCATCGGAAGAGTGTCAAAAAAGATATGAGACATTGATCCGACAAAATATGCAGTAAGTGAAATAATCAGTGCAAAAATAGTTGTAGCAATCGCGGCTTTCATTATGACTTTTTCGTTTTTAATAGCATAAAACTTCTGAACCATCTGAGGAAGTCCCCAAGTTCCGAAACTTGTCATAAATATCAATGAACCCAGTATCAGCATCGAAGGCCGTTTAGCTTCAGGAAGATGTTCTGCATACTTTGTTGAAATCATTGAAATTACATTTGATATCCCGCCTGCATCCGAAGTCAAAACTGCAACCATTGCAGCACATCCGAATAACATGATAATTCCCTGAATAAAATCAGTAACAGTTATTGCGAAATAACCGCCGAGAATCAGATAAATTGCTGTTATTATAATCATTATTAAAAGAGCGGTATCATATGAAATGGAAAATGTTGATTCAAAAAGATGACCAAGTCCCTTAAAAATTGATGCACAATAAGGAAGCAGAAAAATGAATATTATTGCTGCACTTATAAGCTTAAACCAATTTGCTCCGTAACGTTCCTGAAGAAACTCAGGCATAGTAATAACATCCAGATTTTGAGTCATTACCCTTGTGCGTTTACCGAGAATAAGCCATGCCGCGAATGATCCCAAAAAGGCATTACCTAAAGCAATAAGAATTGAACTGAGACCAAATCCCCAACCCAGTTTTCCGGCAAAGCCTATGAAAAGTACTGCCGAAAAATAAGTAGTACCATATGCAACTGCAGAAACCCATGGACCTATCGAACGTCCACCCAGAAAAAAATCATTGAGCGATGAAGTTTTTCTCATGCCCCACAGACCGATGCCAATCATCAGTAACATAAACACACAGACAAATATTATTGCAGTCATTCAATTCCTCCAAAATTACTCCGTCCGGATGGTTTAATTATTCGAAAAACTGCGGTCAATTGCAAAATATGAATAAACCCGATTCGAAAGAAAAAAGAAAACATATTTCAACACAGTTTAAAGTGTTTAATCAGAATTGAAATCTTGCACCTATAGTCAGTGTAACATCTTCCTTATTTTTAAGATTAACCATCGTCTCAGCAGTAAGCTTGAACATAAACAAATTAAGCTCTAAGCCGAAAAGATAAGTAGGTATGACTGGATAAGGATAATATTTTGATGATGACTCCATTAAAGCTGTACCAAGCTGGCCTGTTGGATTGACAACGGGGATAGGATCAGTACTAACAGAAACTTCCGAATCCGCTGAAATTGTAAAATGTCCAAATCCGAAAGCACACCCGAAACCTGAATATACATTAAATATCTTCGCTATACTGAAATACGCATTTACATTAAAAGCAGCAGCTATTTGAAACCATTTCAAATTTCCATCAAGTTCACCATCATAAGTAACGGGATAGCTCCCTTCAGGCGCAGGTCCGGCTCCGTCAGGATCGAGATCAAATGAACCAAGTTCGCCGTCAATCTCCCGCTTCATTTCAATTACTCCTCTAAGCATATCTGCACCCGCCGATATGTTTATACCCTCGAGTTTAAGTAAAAAAGGAACAACAACCGCCTCATCAAAAATCTTATAACGTATTTTTCCGCCGATACCGACAATTTTCAATTTCTTTATCTTCACATATTCAGATACTTTATTGATTGAGTCAGGGTTATAATAAAAAATATCAAAATAGCTGAATTTGCCGATAAGATCAATTTTATCCGAAATACCCGTTCCGAAAAAAACAACGGGAGCAAATCCTACTGCAGGAAAAGAACCATCAATAGATTTATCATCAAAATACTTTAAATTAGAAAAACCAAGTGCAACACCTGCTCCGGCAGTGAAATGAGGGAAAACACCGATTAAAACAGAACCCACCGGATAACCTGATAAATTACAAAGCATATTGGCTTCTGCTATAAAATCACCGTTTGCGTCAATTTTGTCCTGAAATGAATCCGCTATACCGGTCTGTGAGTCAAGACTCGGGAAATAAGCAGGTAAATCAAAAGTAACGGTAGTTTTCGAAGCAATGCATACAGGCATTAAAATCAGCAAAGTCAAAAGTATTTTTTTCATACAACACCGTCTGCAAAATAAATATAAAGCCTATAATCGAAATACAGACTTCATCATAAATACTAACGGAAATATTTGCAATTTTAATTAGCTATAACACAAAAAAAATAATTAGACAAGATCAAGAAGTATTTTCTGAATTACTCTTTTATTAGAAAAATCAATTTCAACACAATAACAGGGATTATTTCACCAGATGAGCAAAAAAAGAATAACAGTACCATTTTTCGTTCCTCACAATGGATGCCCGAATTTATGCATATTCTGTGATCAGAAAACCCAGGCAGGCCGCGAACCCTTGCCTGAAGAAATAATTCCCCTGATTAAACAATATAGAAAATCAGCCCCGGATTCAGTGACTAACTTTGAACTGGCTTTTTTCGGCGGAAGTTTTACCGGGATAGAAGTAAATTACCAAAAACAACTTCTTAAAGAAGCCAAATCTGCACTTGAAATGGGATTAGTTTCCGGAATCCGCGTTTCCACACGCCCTGATGCAATAAATAAGGAAACATTATCACTGCTGAACAAATATTCTGTAAAAACAATAGAAATTGGAGCGCAGTCATTTTCAGACGATGTTCTAAAAGCTTCCGGGAGAGGGCACACCGCCAAACAAACTATTGAAGCCGCACAATTAATAAAACAGCATGGGTTTGACTTAGTTATCCAGCTTTTACCCGGTTTGCCGCTTGATAGTATTGAAAAATCCATACGATCAGCAGAAATAGCTGCAGGATTAAATCCCTCTGCAGCTAGAATTTACCCTGCAGTTGTATTAGAAGGAACAAACCTGGGAGAAATGTTTAAAAGCGGTGCATACTCTCCTCTATCTGTCGAGGAAGCTGTTGAATGGACATATGAAATCATGAAGATTTTTCAAAGAAAAAATATCAATGTAATCAGAATAGGAATCAATCCGGTAGAAAGCGGAAATCTTTCAAAAATTATCGGCGGTGCGTATCATCCATCATTCGGCCAGATTGTTAAATCAAGATTAAAGCGTGATGATATGGAACAACTTTTTCTTTTTCAGGAAATAGATCAAAAAAGTACGATATTGATTCCAAGTGATTATAAAGAGGAATATATTGGACAAAAAAGAGCAAATATCAAGTATCTTGAAGATAAATACAAAACTAAAATCTGCTGTAAATTCCACAGCGGAGAATTGAAGAGGATTTAATAAGAGGCAGATTTTTAAACCTGCCTCTTATTAAATTACTTAGAACCTTTCTTTACTGCTTTTTTGGCAGCTTTCTTAACTACTTTCTTCGCTGCCTTTTTAACAACTTTTTTGACAGCTTTTTTTACCACTTTTTTAGGAGCGGCTTTTTTAACTGTTTTCTTTGCTGCAGGCTTTGCAGAAGAAGATGCGGCAGGAGCCGGTTTAGCTGCAGCCTTAGGCTGAGCAGATCCTGATACCTTGTCCTGTACCCATTTTTTAACATCGTTTAACACTTTCATTCTTTCTCTCTCCAATTCATTCATTATTTCATGATAAAGACCGTCATATTTCTCAAACCGCTTGTCCGAAGATCCTAAAGCGGCAAACAACTCTTCAACTCCGGAAATCTCAGACAAATCATCCGCAGTTCCAGTCAATATTAGTATTGGTAAACGTATATCCGATGCCCTGTCAAGACAGAATTGAGAATTTTTATAAAGTTCGTCAAAAAGCCTTACCGAAATTCTATCGTGAATCAATTTATCTGACTTAATTTTTTCAATCTCTTCTTTATCCTTAGTAAGATGTTCAGGTGCCACATTAGTCGAAAATGTAAATGAATCAGAAAAAACCGAAGCAATTCTGGCACCTAAAAGAAAAAGAGGTGAATTTTTAATAGAAGGCTTTACTGAAGGTGATAAGAGAACCAAACCGGAAAGATCTCTCTGATAAACAAGAGAATAACGAAGAGCAACCATTGATCCAAAGCCTTCTCCAACAAGAAAAACAGGTACTCCGGGATATTTCGTTGTAATAGAATTTATAAGACATTTAATATCATAAACAAATGTTAAAACAGTATCAGAATCACCGCGCTTGCCTTCTGATTTTCCATGACCGCGAAAATCAGCAGCATAAAATGAAAGGTTTTTATTCTCGAAATAAGAAACTAGTGAAGAAAAACGATCAGAATGACCGCCTAAGTCATGCAGCAAAACAAGAAGAGCTTTGGTTTTATCCGAACGCCAGGCTGAATAATAAAGTTTTGTCGCGTTTTTGCCGCTATACAAACCGTTTTCAATAAGATATCCAGCCATTCAATTCCTCCGGAACAAGATTGAATCTCATCCCTATAAAACGTGAAAGACTATATTTCTTTTTGTAAATAACTATTTACAAAAATACATTTTTTTTACAAAAAAATTCGGATCAGCTGAATTGTTTGGATATCTCTCTTAATAAAATATCAAGCTGAAATGGTTTCGGTATATACAGATCAACGAAATCTTCACCTGATTTTATGTTCAAATTCCATCCAGAAAAAAGAACAGTAACAGCAGAAGGCATTAATTTCTTAACTTCAGCAAGTAATTCAAGCCCTGTTTTACCAGGAATACCATAATCCGATATCACCAAATCGAACTTTTGCAAACCTATTTTTTTTTCTGCAGAAAAACTATCAACACACAAAGTAACTCTATTCCCTGTATTATCAAAAAGCTCACGCAGCACCTCACGAAGAGCGGCTTCATCTTCAATTATGAGAACATCCAGATCGCGAAGACGGTGAACTTCGTCTTTTGAAGATAAAATTGCTTCTTTTGAAATCATTTTCGCCGGTATTGAGACCTTAATCGATATGCTGTCTGCAGATTCTTCTTCTATTACACGAAGATGCGCAAGTTCCGCCAATCTGCGGATTTCAATATCCGATAGATATTCATTTTCGTAACCATGACTTTTCTTTTTTGCCGATACGGAAAAAATATAATCCGTACTCTGACGAATATCGACTTCTATCTCTCCGTCCTGTTCTATATAATTAGCTATACGGAAAATCATCGAAACGAATATTTCCCGCAAAAGCTTAATGTTTCCGGTTATTACACCTTTTACAAAAAAATGTTTTGAAATTTTTACATCACGGATCTTATCACGCTCTTCAACCTTAAACTGCATTTTTGAAAATTCTACGGCGTCATCTATTAGTGAAAGAATTTCTTCTGATGATTCCTCTTCGTCATCAGAGGTTTCTCCAACAAAATCCTGAATACGTTTAATCTGACGGGCTCCGTCATTTGCAGAATCATAAATTGATTTTAAACCGTCCAAAAGAACATCTTTTTCAGTCTGTTGCATCATCATCTGCGAACGGTTCATAACTATATTCATAATATTGCTGAATGAATGCAAAAGACCCTCAAACATGTCACCGAGAATATTTTCACGGTTTTTGCTCGTTAATCGTTTTTCCAGATTACTGATAACAGTAGTATCCTCAAAAAGTATTTCAACCGCAACAATACGTCTCTCGTTCATAATGCTGTAAAATACTGCATTAGCGTATTTTTTTTCATTTTTACGTGTAACAATCTTTATGTCATTAAGCCGTTTAAAAACGGAAAGTCCGCCGAGAACATCCTTAACTGAATTTTTTATACGTTCTGCATCATAAGCAGTAAAAATTTCATAGAATTTGGAAGAATCAGAAAAAAGTTCATCCTTGGGAAATCCGGTAATCCTCTCAACTGAAGAACTTACCATTGTAATATCGCCTTCAGAATTTAAGCGTACAATCGGAAAAGGAGAAAACTCAAACAAATTCTGGTTATCAGAGGAAAGAGGATCGGACATAACAGACTGATCAAATGATACAGCCCGGTCATCAACGCGCTTGAAGAAAGCAAGAATACCCGGAAGGCAACTGTCCAGATTCATAGGATACAGATAAATCTCGACAGGAATCTGTGTGTTATCAGCTCCTTTTAATACCGCAAAACAACGGGTATCCACACCGGAAAGCGCTTTATGATATGAAAGCGCAATCTGTCTGCGGTACTCGCTGTATAGCGGATGAGATACATCGAGAGCTATTGTATTCTCATTATCGGAGTCAGATGAAAATATTTCAGAAAATACAGTATTTTTAAAAATGAGATCTCCGGATATGCTTAATACACATACCGGAAATTTCAATTTATCAAAAATATCGTATCCCACAATGTTACCGCCGTCAGTTAACTGTTCTACAGTTTATTATAAACTTTTTCTTTGCAGGAATATCAAAATCGCCGAGATCTTTTTCACTTATAACTGCAGAGTTGGCATAAAACTTAACTTTAACATTATGTTTACCCGGATTAATTCCGGCAAGAGCAAGCTGAAAATTTGCCGGCAGGGTACTCCAACAACGAAGATCCGGTTCAATCTGTATAATTAAACCTGCTCCGACAATCCCCCCGGTAATCGCACCTATTAAGCCTGCAACGCCTTTTGTCTTCTTACTTGACTTGGCAATTTCCTGAGCGACTTTACCGGCAATTACCGCAGTAATAGCTTTTACAACAATTCCGGCCGCTACTTTTGTTTTTATTGTAGTATATTTCTCTTCAAGAGTTTTCAAAGAAGTATCTGCAATGTTTTCAAGCATATAAGAACGGGCTTTTTCAACTCCGTCAATTTCCAGAGTAAGATAATCTGATTTTGCTGAACGGCGCTGATACTTAGGAATAGGATTTTCAACCGTTGCTAGTACACCAAGAATAGCAGCAAAAGTTACCCCTTCTTTCGTTTTAAGCGATGCAGAATCAAACGCAAGCCTCAAAGCAATACGCATTGACTCATCATCCAGAATCTTTCCACGGGAAACTTTAATTGGAGACATGCCGTTTTGAAAAATAACGACAACCTGAGCCGGAGAATCACCATAGTTACCGAATCTGGCTTTCCACGCCTGATATTCGTCATCATACTTCAATTTCCCTGACAAACGTACAAGATCCCTTTTCACAAGAGGATTGGAAGGATCAAGCTGGTAAATCTGTTTCATTTCAATATAGGCGTACTCGAGATCATCCGTATCATTTGAAGCATCAGCAACAGCTTCAAATGCCACAGCTGTCAGATATTTTGCCATTATATTCTGTTTGAACTGGTTTAATCCTTGCGACTTATAAGAAGTAAGAAGATCATTAACCCGCTTAAATTCAACTCTCGCGGAATCATTCTGATCAAGCATCAGAAAATTCATGCCCGCATACATATGAATCAAAACCCGCTCAAAATCTTCACCGCGGTAGTTCGTTTTTGTATCATTTGTAAGCAATGCAATTGATTCCTGAGAAATGCTTATAGGAATTTTTTTTGCGAGTTCACCCGCTGAAAGAAAAAGCTTATTGCTGTTCTCATAATCAAGCGCAACATTAAGCATAGTACCACATTCCATCTGGGCAAGCAGCTGATCCCTTCCGGATGAATTTGCCGAAGGAAGAAGCTTTCTTGCAGCGTCCTTAAACTTCATCTGATTAAAAAGCTTGTTAGCCTCAACAATATCTTTATGAAACTGCGTGCTGCAGGAAAAAAGACACAAAACTGCCAGAAACATAAATAATCTTGGTAACTTCAGCATAATAAATCTCCTTTTTATACTCTTTTACTAAAAGGAAATTTTAGTATTTTTGCTGGTTTTAAGAAATTCTTTCTGTTCCTGCCACATAATAATTCCAGTTTTAAGATTATAAAGTTTCAGTGTAACAACAAGATACTGAACATTTTTACCTTTAACTGTTCTTACATTGTCTCTAACATCTCCGGTAAGATACATATTAGGCGATTTCAAATATCCCATAGGAACTGCACTATCCGGATCAATCATACCGCTCATTCCTTTTTCCATTTCTTCAAGAGCTTCAGCTGTCAGCGAATCATCAACAAAAGATATTCTTTTCTTGATAAGCTGTGTAACAATTTCTTCAGAAATCATTTTGGTATCGATATGTTCTGATGTTTTGTTCTGAAATTTCTTTACCTGAAGGAATGCTGGCTGTTTCCATTCATCTTTGAGATAAGTATAAATCGAATCGACCATCATTGAAGTGGTCATTTTAATTTCTTTTGGACCCCATTCTGCCGAGCCTTTGTCTTTACTCGCATCACCATACTCAACCGTTGAACCGCAGGCAGAAAAAATCATAGAAATAAATAGAATCGAAGCAAATGCAGCAATCTTTTTCATATCAAAACCCCTTCAATTATTATTAAGAACTTATTATTAACCCGAAATCATCAGGCAATTCATCAGTAACAGAAACCTAAACTTTGTTACTATTAATGTCAACAAACAATTTGGATGTATAAAATGTCGTATTTTTGAACAAAATCATGAATTTTGACGTATAGCTTCTATTATTTTAGTTAGATATTCTTTCATTCCCGGAGAAAAAAATAAAGGATGAAACTCTTCAAACTCAATTTTCTTTTTATAAACATCTTTTCCGTCATAATAAAGCGATTCAGCACATGATATCTCGCCCGACAATACAGAAATAAAGTCATCAAGCCTGATAAAACAAACAGCCTCAACCTCCCCATCAGAAAAAGAGTAATTATCAATTTCAATATCAGAATTCATTATCCAGATGTGCTGAAATTCACGGTGAAACAAATCCATTTGAGGTATTTTTTCCTCATAACGGAAATATCCCAAATCAGTAAGTTCTTCATCATTAACATCAATGCCCAGTTCTTCTGACGCCTCTTTCTGTATTTTGCCTTCATTGAGACCAAAGGGAACATGACCTCCGACGGAAATATCAAGAACAGACGGATAAAGATCTTTCTGACTGGACCGCTTCTGAAGAAGTATCCAGATTTGTCCGGCAATGATTTTATAAATCCACAGATGAACACCCTCGTGAGGGATTCCTTCCTTATGAGCAACAGACCTGTCAACCGGTTTACCGAGAGGTTTTCCGGTTAACCAATCCCATTCTTCAATAAATTCCTGTTTTGTTTTTGAAATCACATTAAGCTCTTTAGAATAATTATAAATAGTGCAAATATCAGCGTAAACAAAAAAAGCGGGGAAACCCCGCTTTTTCAGCCTGCAAGAAGTTCAATCTTTCTAGGTTTAACTTCTTCTCGTTTTTTCATAGTCACAGAGAGAACACCACTTTCATATTTCGCCGTAACTCCGTTCGGCTCAATGTCAGCACCCAAAGTGAACCCTCTGTAATAATCCCCGCCGGAAAACTCTCTATACTTAATAGCCTCACCGGAATTTGCGTCTTCAGAGAATTTTCCTTCAATTTCAAGCTTTCCTTCACTTAAAGTGATGGAAATATTTTCTCTCTTTACTCCAGGCATATCAAGTTTTATGTTATATTCATTTTCATTCTCAGCTATATCTGCAGCCGGAGAAATTTTTCTGTTAACCAATTTTTCACTCATATTTCCTCCTTAAAGAATCTCAATCTTTTTAGGTTTAGCCGCTTCACTCTTTGAAAGCTCAACAGTCAAAATTCCATCAGTGAGCTTCGCACTCATTTTATCCCTATCAAGCTGATAAGGAAGCTTAACAGTCTTCTTAAATGCTCCGGAAGCACGTTCCCTGCGAAGAAATCTGCCTGATATCTCTTCACTCTTAGGTTCAGCTTTGATAACAAGATAATTATCAACAACCTCCAGTGAAATGTCTTCACTAGTCATGCCCGGAACAATAGCTCTGACCACTATTGCATCTTCTTTTTCATAAACATTGGTCAAAGGTCTTTCACGGTAAACCGATTCATCAGATACCGCCGAATCAAAAGCTTTAACCAGATCGTTAATCATACTGTAAACAGGATACATACTTTCCTCCTCAATTTATCATTATTCTTGTTTTATTTTCTTCTTTTTCAGTTTTAGGAATAATCAATTCCAAAACCCCGTTTTTAAACTCCGCCTTTATCTCTTCAGCCTTAATAGATTCAGGAACACGGAATTTTCTTTTAAATTCACCGGAACTCCTTTCGTGAACATGATATTCACCTTCATCATGCTCTTTTTCGCTTGAACGCTTAGCCGCAACAGTCAGATAACCATTCTCAATACTCACATCCAAATCCTCTTTTTTAACGCCCGGAAGATCAGCTTTCAGAGTAAAAGAATCTTTGTTTTCAACCAGATCGACACTGAAAAGCTTTTCTTCTGCTTTGAAAACATCAGGAAAACTCCAGAAGTCATCGAATAGTTTTTCGATCGGAGTTTCGTGTTTTGTTATGTTCCACATAATGACCTCCTTATTTATATATTACTGTTAGCACTCATATTTATCGAGTGCTAACAGTAATATATCTAAAGATCACTAAATCGTCAATATCTGAAATAAATTTTTTTGTTTTTTTGTTAAATAATAGAATCAGAAGGGATTAATAATAAAGCTAAAGAAAAGCAGGTATCCGGAATCATTTATAGTGATAAAGTTCTTCAATCTGCTTCACTACATATTTCTTTGCATCATCACGGGAAAGCTGAGACTTGAAACCGGCCGCATTCTTATGTCCGCCGCCGCCGTTGGAAATAGCAATTCCGGACACATCCAAATCGCCCTTCGTTCTCATGCTGACTTTAAGAGGCCCATCCACATCCTGCTTCAGAAGAACCGAAACCTGCACCTCAGCTACAGAAAGAGGAAGGTTGATGCTGGTCTCACCCTGTGAAAAATCCGCACCTGTCTCCTTCAGCATTTCAGGAGTAAGATGCATCAGAATCATCTTGCCGTCAAGATAGACCTCAACCGTTGAAAGAATCTTTGACTTCAATAAAAAAGCCGAAAGCTCATTTATGTCAAAAATTCTTTCGTGAATTTCAAAAGGTTTTATTCCGGTAGAAAGAAGCTTAGCTACAGCAAGATGAGTCCGCGGTGTGGTTTTTTTATATTTAAACCCGCCGGTATCGAAAAGCAGTCCGGTATATAAAGCCTGAGCAGCATTTCTTGTAAAATCATGACGATAATGATCCATTATAAAAAAAACAATCTCACTGGCACTCGACGCTTCAACCATGACGAAATGCGTATCGATATAATCTTCCCCGCCCTCGTGGTGATCAATGATGAATATTTCATTTACATGCGCAGACAAGAGAGCGTACGCTGCACCGGTATTTACAAAATTGTTTGTATCAAGAACCACAACCGAATATTCGGAAATATCATCCGGCAGAGTAAAATCCGATGCGATGCTGACAACAGAATTCACATCAAGAAAACAAAGCTTATCAGGCGTAGGATCACCGTTTACAACATAAGATTTTGTTCCAAGAGAATCCAAAAGTTCTTTAAGAGCGATTTCCGCACCTATCCCGTCGGCATCCGGAGATTCATGAGTCGTAATTATTATCTTCTTGTTTTTTTCAAAAAACTGAATTACATTATCCAGACCGCTATTCATGATTCTCCGTATTTTATTTCAATAATGGATATCCCATCTCCTCACGTATCTGAACATATCTTTCTGCGCATTTTCTAGCCATATTTCTAACCCGGGTAATATAACCAACCCTTTCCGTTACAGATATAGCTCCCGCAGCATCAAGCATATTAAAGGCATGTGAACATTTCAGTACAAAATCATATGCAGGAAGTACAACTTTAGGCTCTTTATCCAAAACAGAATTGCATTCCTTTTCAAAAAGATCAAACAGCTGAAAATACATCTTGGGATCACTCATGCTGAAGTTGTAATGCGAGAATTCGTATTCACTTCTAAAATGTACATCCCTGTAATAAATATGATCATTCCATTTGATATCAAAAACACTATTAACGCCCTGAAGGTACATGCAAATTCTTTCAAGTCCGTAGGTTATTTCAACCGGAATCGGACTAAGCTCAATGCTTCCGCACTGCTGAAAATAAGTAAACTGCGTTATTTCCATTCCGTCAAGCCATACTTCCCAGCCAAGACCGGCAGCGCCAAGTGTCGGAGACTCCCAATCGTCTTCAACAAAACGTACATCATGCTCATTTAAATTCAGCCCAAGATAACGGAGTGAATCAAGATATAAATCCTGTATATCTGACGGAGACGGTTTCATTATTACCTGATATTGATAATAGTGCTGAAGCCGGTTTGGATTCTCGCCGTATCTTCCGTCGGTAGGTCTGCGGGAAGGCTCAACATAGCATACATTCCACGGCTCAGGACCGAGAGCACGAAGAAAAGTACCCGGATTAAATGTGCCGGCACCTACTTCCAAATCGTATCCCTGGATAACTATGCATCCTTTCGAGCTCCAATATTCATTAAGTTTTGCAATAAGATTTTGAAAATGCATTTTTGAATCCTGATTATTTCAAATTTTCGATATTCTTCATCTGTGTATTATATGCGTCTATTAAAATATCATGAAGTTTCTTAAAATTATTAGCATCCGCCAGATTAAAGTAAGAAAGAACATCTTCGTCCACTATCTCAAAACGGTATTTACCGATTTCTGCTTCGCAAAAAACATGAGCCAGATATACAGTATAATTGAGCGATTTGTTTTTTTCATTAACCATATGAGGTTTACGGTGATATTCAATCGCTTCAGAAAGGTCATCATCGAAATGCCAGCGCTTGACAATAAGACTGCCGAGTGTGGAAATGCTGATACCTAATGCAATTTCCTCAAGAATATCCACTTCCGTCTGGGTTTTATTTCTCGTAATTTCTGCAAGCTTTTGAGCTGTTTCTTTTTTTATTGAAAGAAGCAGTATTCTTCCGATTTTCGAAAGCAGCGCAGCGAGATAAGCTTTTTCTGCAATTTTAGCATTTTTCAGCTGAATTGCTATTTTATACGCATAGAAAGCTTTTTTATAGGACTCCATCCAAAGATATTTAAATTCCTTAAAATGATTATTAACTATCTCATCAACACCGCTGGCCATTGCTATCGATTGAATTCCGTTTAATCCGATTAAAACAGAAGCCTCTTCTATGGAGGAAATTTTCTTTGAAGTTATATATCCGGCGGAATTTGCAAGCTTTAAGATAGAAGCAGACAAACCAGGATCTCTTTTAACGAAGTCTGAAATGTGTTTAATCGCAATATCAGGATTTTTGCACATATCTATCAGAAGCCTTGAATTCTCAGGAAAAGCCGGAATATTATCAACTGCATTATTGATTTCCTGTGCAATTTTTCCGCGAATTTCTGCCGAATCAGTTCTTCTGGTTAAAGCAAGTGAAAAGACAGTCGAATTATCCTTTCGATGTACAATAAACTTGCTCGCATCAAACCCGGCGTTACGGAAAACCATGGAGGCCATGATTAAACCCAAACCGGCCCCCTCTGAATCATCCAGAGTATCTCCGAAAGCCTCGGAAATATTAGAATAATGCCTGGCTTTTTCTATCCTTGAATTAATTCTTTCAATTTCTTCTGGAACAATAGGCGTATTGTTCCAGACTGAAATTATATAATCAGAGTTTCTGTTTTCAAAATAAATTCTGACTTTATAATCCGATGACTGCATTGCCAGCATAAGATCCCCGTCAGGCCGGAGAACGGAGGAACTGAATGAAGTCATTCCTTCATTATAATCCTTTCTGATATCAAGATTCATTCTTTGAAAAAAAAGACGCTTGGCGTTAGCTTTAACTGCATTGTTGATTAGTTCTTTCAAAATGGTTATCAGAACATCACGAGAATATAAAAGGTCGGCATGAGAAAGAAAACGTCGCAAAATTCGAAGAAAGCAGGCTTCAGCATCAGCATCAAAAACCTGAAACTCCAGATAAAACAATTTTCCCTCGGTTATTGCGAGAGTATAATCTTCTGCAGAAATAAGTGCTTTCATAATTAACCGCCAGACAACACTAAATATGCAATAAGAATATCTCAAGCAATATTTTATAAGCATAACTGTTCAATTATTTGAGTTGACAAAGTGTCTCAATATCGGATTAAATAACTTTATTGATTGTTTATTTCACTGCACTGGGCATAATTATTGCAGTCCGGTATTTGTTTTATTCGGAGAAATTATGAAGAGTAAGCATGATTTCCCGTCCCTGAACTCAAAGCAGGCTGACGGGATCAGACCTAATGGAATACCTTACAAAGTTCTTGTAGTTGAAGATCAGGAATTCCAACGTAAACAAATTAAACAGATTCTGGAATCCGAAAAATATGAAGTCATCGCCGATGTTGCAAACGGACGCGATGCCTTGAAAATCATTGAAAAGCTTGGCGGAAAAATTGATCTGATAACGACTGATTTAGATATGCCTATTCTTGACGGATATGCTCTTCTTTTTGAACTCAAAAACAATCTCAAATATCCGATAAAAGTAGTTTTTATAAGCGACGAAACAACTAAAGGTGTCGTTGAAGATTTAGTAAAAATGGGTGCGCTGGATTTCATTCTCAAACCACTACAGCGCCAACGGCTGCTGGAACGAATCAAACTTGCGATAAACAGGTAGTATGTCCGAAAAAGAAGATAAAGCAAATTTAGCCGATCAGGTTAAAAGGATAGATATAGCACTTTATTATGTCGGGAACGACATGGTAAAAGCCAAGCAGATGGCAGCAGGATCTTACAAAGATGCCGTAGCACTGAAAGGCGTATTTTCATCTTCGTCATTATACGGCGTTTTTCTTATTTTTTTCAATAAGACATACAACAGGATAATTGACTCTCTTTTTGTAATATCCCCGGATTATACAATTAATAGCTTAAACAATCATCAGGATTGGCGGACTTTTGAAAAAGATATGCTTACAGCCCGTCAGAAAAGCGAGAATGCACGCGCATCATCAGATATAAAGGATAAAGTCGAACGCAGCTTTACCGGATCTTTGTGTGTTGAACTCGGAAGACTGCTTGAACGTAATGATGAAGTGCAGGCTCAGCATATTGTCCAAAAAATTCTTACCGAGTCGACAGGATTCAAACGTGTCGAATTAAAGCTTCTGTTTCAGGAGACATCTTCTCTTGATATTGAACTGGATTCTCAATCATCCCGAAAAATGGACTCCAAGGCAGCTGCGCAGGAAAATAAAGCTTCAGAAAAAATCAGCCCCGAAACTCCGCTTGACGAACCTCAAATTGGCAAAGACGGCGTAAAACTTATAATCAAGGGAGCTCTTAATCTGTCTCCGATCAAAGGCAAACACATATCGTCAATCGTTCAAGGCGATAAGGTAATGATAACCCTTCTTGAAGAAAACAATCAGACAATACAGATTGCCCAGGCGTTTAAAGCCTATGACGCTGAAAAAAAGAAAATAATGCCGCTTCCTGCAAGAATAACAACAATAAAATTCATAGACGGTGTTGGTTATAAAATTTTCGCACTGATCGCGAAAGGTGTTTATACCGCCGTAATAGAGGAAGAAACAAACATCAAGGTAGCCCTTGATCCGGTATATGCAGCAGCTCTTGGAGAAAAGACAGAAAAGAGTGAAGGCAAGGCAATAGGTCTACCTGCTATAATAAGTTTGGTTGCAGTTCTATTAGCCCTTATTGCCGTTATAGTTTTTATTGTACTATAAGATACAGAATAATGCTTTTACAGCCTTACAGGAATCCCGCGCTCTGCAAGATATTCCTTAACCTGTTTAATAGAATATTCCCTGTAATGAAATATTGATGCGGCTAAGACGGCATCAGCCCTACCTTCTGCAAATCCATTATATAGATCTTCCATATTCCCGACTCCGCCGGAAGCAATTACCGGAATATTAACCGCTTCCGATACTGCTCTCGTAAGAGCAAGGTCATATCCGATTTTTGTTCCGTCTCTGTCCATACTTGTTAAAAGAATTTCACCGGCTCCGAGATCTTCAGCCTTTTTAGCCCAATCAACAGCATCAAGCTCGGTCGGAACCCTTCCCCCGTTGAGAAAAACAGTCCATCCGCCACGATCATTTTTTTTAGCGTCAATAGCAACGACTATACACTGAGCCCCGAACAGTTTAGCTGAATCCTCAATGATTGAAGGATTTTTCACGGCCGCACTGTTCATAG